>QMCE01003341.1_pt1 | contig 23953 bp, 36 predicted proteins | sample 1821851 | NCBI WGS metagenome assembly QMCE01 (sample SAMN09453174, study PRJNA476694) | Termite gut metagenome, whole genome shotgun sequencing project. | isolation source: worker | host: Odontotermes sp. | place: South Africa:Pretoria | collected 2016-01-28 | reverse complement strand
GCGACTAGGCGCTTTAAGACGGGGACGCCGCCTCGCGTGCTGGGGCGGACGCTGGATTTTTCCAAAATGGAGCGGCAGGAAGGGGAGGATACCATCCCCTTTTCCTTCATGTCGCCCCGCCCGGTGCGTAACGACGCCGTCTGCTACCTGACGTGGACAAACGAAGAGGTTCACCGCATTCTGCGCGAAAATCTCGGGCGCAGCCCGCTCTATTCGGGTGTGATTGAAGGGATTGGCCCTCGCTACTGCCCGTCGATTGAGGATAAGATAGTGCGCTTCGCCGACAAGAGCCGCCACCCTGTTTTTTGCGAACCGATGGGACTGGATACGGACGAATACTACCTTCAGGGGATGTCCTCATCGATGCCGGAGGAGGTACAGGAGCAGGCGGTGCGCGCAATAGCCGGGCTGGAGGAGGCGGAAGTCGCGGGGCAATTTTTGGGGTCATCGGGGTATGAGGAAGCGGCGGCGCAGGGTTTGGTCGCCGGAATCAACGCGGCGCGTTTTGTGCGGGGGAAAGAACCGTTCACACTCACGCGCTCCCAAAGCTATATCGGCACATTGATCGACGACCTTGTGACGCGCGGCACGGAGGAACCGTACCGCATGATGACCTCGCGGAGCGAGTACCGTTTGCTGCTGCGTCAGGATAACGCCGACATTCGCCTGACGCCGCTGGGCTATGAGCTGGGCTTGAACCCAAAAGAACGGCACGAAGCCGTCCTTGCGAAGTATCAAGCGGTGGAAGCGGAGATTCAGAGGTTGGAGAAGAAGCGTCTCGCCGAGAAACTGCGCCGCCCGGAGGTGACATATACCTCTCTCGCGCCCGCCGATCCCGAACGCCCCGCTCTGCCGGAGGACGTGACGGAGCAGGTAGAGATACAGGTGAAATACGAGGGCTATCTGCGCCGCCAAAAAGCGGCGGCTGAAGAGATGGCGCATATGGAAAACCGCCTGCTGCCGGAGGATATAGACTACATGTCGATACAGGGGCTGCGGATCGAGGCGCGGCAAAAGCTCACGAAGGTGCGCCCGAAGAACCTTGGGCAAGCCTCCCGCGTCTCCGGCGTCAACCCCGCGGATTTAACGGCGCTGATGATTTGGCTACGGGGGCGGAATTAAGGTTCACGACGCAGCGTCACCACCAACACCTGCGGGCGGTTTAGGAAACGGGGGAAATAGGTGTCACCCAGCCCGCGGCTGACGACGACCGATGTATCGCCGTGTGTTACGACGCCGGACGCGCCTTTGGGGAACCATTCGCGGTCGGGACCGATGAGACCGTCGGTGAACGGAAGCCGTATCACGCCGCCGTGAGCGTGTCCGGTCAGCACGACGTCAAATCCGGCGTATTCGTTGTCGTGCCGGTGGGCGAGAAGCAGGGTAAAGGTGTTCGGGTTGGCGGCGTCGATTTTTAACCGCAGAGCGGCGGCGTCCGGCGCGTCGGACGGGCCGTTGGGGTCGCACAGACCCGCTAAAATAAGCGTCTCACCGCCCCGCTCCAGTGCTTGATAGGACGAATCAAGCCACACCGCTCCGGCGTCTTTCACAATCCGGCGCAGTTCCGGCGTCAATTTTTCGTTCCCCTCGCGCGGCGCGTCCCAGTCCGCAGCCCACTCATGGTTGCCGGTGACGTAATACACCGGCGCGATTTCGGCAAGCGCCGTCAGGATATTTTGCGCGTAGGGCAGACCCTCGCGCGACTGAATCAGGTCGCCGGTAACGGCGATGATGTCCGGGCGCGCGTCCCGCGCCGCGTTGATTAAGTCAATATTGTCTTTCCCGAACGGTTTCTCATGCAGATCGGAAAGATGCAAAACCCGAAACCCGTCGAAGGCGGCGGGTAAACGCGAATCAATTATGGTTTCATTCTCTGTCCGTAATACGTTGTTAGACAGATGCAATTCAATGGGAATCCAAAAGAGAAGTCCAATAAACAGCGCGATCGGGATCAAGCAACCCCGTCTTTTGCGGGGAGCGGCGCGTCTACCCGGCATAGGTCACCTCACGCGGAGCGTCTGCGCACATAAATCAGCTTCCCGTTGCTGGAATTGTCGCGGGTATCTACCTCAAACGCGCCGCATTCTTCCAGCATGGCGGAGAGTTTTTTGTAGCCGTAGTTGCGGGAGTCGAAATCGCGGCGTTTCTTTTGCAGCAACGACCCCACCTCCCCCAAGTATGCCCAGCCGGTGTCGTCGGCTACGTCCTCGATCGTCAGCGAGATATACTCGATGATTTCGTCGGGGATCGGCATCTTCTGTTTTGCGCCGTTACCGTTTTCGGGCAGCGGCGCGGGAACGGGGGCTGTAACTGTTTGCGGCGCCGCTTGCGGCACGGCTTTTTTCGATTGTTTTGGAGGTTTCGGCGGCAGTGTCACCGTGCCGGAGGATTGCAGTACCTCTATATAAATGAAGCGGTCGCATGCGACGATGAACGGGTTCGGCGTTTTGCGCTCCCCAAGACCGATAACCTTTTTCCCCGCTTCGCGCAGACGTATCGCAAGCCGGGTAAAATCGCTGTCGCTTGAAACGAGGCAGAAACCGTCTACATTGCCGGAATAAAGGATGTCCATCGCGTCAATAATCATTGCCGAGTCGGTTGAGTTTTTGCCAATAGTATAGCCGTACTGCTGAATCGGCGTCAGCGCGTTTTCCAGCAGAATGGTTTTCCATTTAGCGAGGCTGGGCGTCGTCCAGTCGCCGTATATGCGCTTCACGGTGGGGTTGCCGTAAACGGCAATCTCCTCCATGATGGGCTTTATATATTTGCGTGGCACGTTATCGGCGTCAATCAGCACCGCGAGCCGCAAATCATTTGCTACCATGGTTGTCCTTCTTTCTGTTCAATTCGGTTTCCTCATTATACCACACGGAGAAGTAAAAGGCAACGCGGGAAAAAGCGAGTTTGTATTGACGAAAGGGACGGCTTGTGTTAAAACATTGCAAAGAGGTGTGCCGATGAAGAAAATTTCGCTGTTTGCGTTTATACTGCTGCTGTTGCTGCAAGGTTGTTCCGCGCCGGAACTTGTTGACGTTCCGTCGCCCGAACCGCCGAATCCTTCGCCGTCGCAAGCGTCACCGTTGCCGGCTGCCGCAGTACCGTCTCCGATACCATCCGTTGAGACCGAACCTTCCCCCGTACCAATTACCGCGGTCCTCCAGTTTGCCGGAGACATCATCCTCCACAGTTCTCCCATCCGCGGGGCTAAAACAGGCGACGCGTCATATGATTTCAAACCTTTTTTTCAAGCGGTTCAGCCTTATATCGATGGGGATCTCTCTTTGTGCAACATGGAAACGCCGGTTGACGTTTTTGGAAACAACCGGGACATCTCAACCTACCCGCGCTTCAACGCGCCGTTTGAGATTTTAGAAGCGCTGCAATTCGCGGGCTTCGACCATTTAGTGAACGGCAACAATCACGTTTTTGATAAAGGCATGGCCGGTTTAGCGGCTACCTTGCAAAATTTTGAGAAAGCGGGGTTTGCCTCAGACGGCGCCCGCGCCGACGAGGAGTCTTTCCAAGTGCCGACCGTATTGGATGTAAGCGGCATACAGGTGGGTATTTTGGCGTACACCGATTCCGTCAACGGATTGGAGTCGATTGTGCCGGAGGAACAGCGGGTTTACGCCGTGCGCCGTTTCAAAACCTTAGACGCCGAAGATTTAACGCGGATGTCGGAGGATATTGCCGCTCTGCGGGCCGCGGGCGCGGAACTTGTCGTTGTTTCGCTGCACTGGGGCACGGAGTACAGAGACGTGCCTACGGAAATACAGCGAGAAATTGCCGAAGGGCTGTGCGAAGCCGGAGCGGACGTTATTTATGGGAGCCATTCTCACTGCGTACAACCCATAGAATGGTACGAACGCAAAGGCGATAACGCCCGCTGCCTAATCATGTACTCCCTCGGTAATTTCTTTGCCGACCAAACCGCATTGGAAACCCCGATCAGCAAGACGCAGTTTGGAATGCTTGTTAACCTGTCGGTGACAAAAACGCCCGGCGGGGAAATCACGCTGGACGACTGCTCGGCGCTGCCGACCCTGTGCTGCAGGGACAGAAGCGGCACGCTTGGCGTCAGCCACAGCATTCTGCCGCTGAACGGCGGCGACGAAACCGTGCCAGCGTTTGTGACCGACGAAGGCAACCGCGAATGGGGCAGAGACGCGTATGAGCATGTTTTGAAGATTGTGGGCGATTCTTTTGTGCGCAGCGCAACGCCCTAATAATGGCGTTTATCCCATTATATAGCATAATAAAAATCTATAAAAAAACTCTTGACAAATGGAATCCCATATTGTAAACTAACTAAGCGTCTTTGCGATGATGCCGGAGATTGCAGTATTTGCTGGTCACTTCGGCGGAGTATGTCCGACAATCGGGCGGTTCGGGAAAACGGCTGTATTGCCGCCAAAGCCGTAACGCGGCTTTTTTCGCGGCCAGACCGCGATACACACGGCGGGGATTACAGAAAATTTATCCCGCTCCCATCTACGCCGGGCAAAAGCCAGGCGATAAGGAGGAAATAATATGGCAACCACTGCGGCGCAAGCGCCGAGGGTCAAAGAAAAGATCCGCATCCGTCTCAAAGCCTATGATCATCAATTGATCGACCAGAGCGCGGAGCGCATCGTCGAAACGGCCAAGCGCAACGGGGCGCGCGTATCCGGTCCCATCCCTCTTCCCACGCAAAAGGAAATCATCACGATCCTGCGCGCCGTCCATAAATATAAGGATAGCCGCGAGCAGTTTGAGCGCCGGACACACAAACGCCTAATCGACATCATCAAGCCCAACCAAAAAACCGTTGAAGCGCTGATGAGCCTCGATTTACCGGCGGGCGTTGAGATTGAAATTAAGCTCTAGGGTCTAAATAAAACTGTCAAGTTGGCCGGGAGTCAACCAATAACAGGAGGATTAATATGCAGAAAGCCATTATCGGCAAGAAAGTCGGCATGACGCAGATCTTCGATGAAACCGGGCGCGTCATTCCGGTCACCGTAATCCAAGCAGGGCCGTGCGTGGTCACGCAGGTGCGGACGGAAGAGCGCGACGGCTATAAAGCGGTTCAATTAGGGTTTGAAGATATCGCCGAACGCAAACTATCCAAGGGCGAACGCGGCCACCTTGAAAAAGCCGGAGTCGGCTTAAAGAAGTTTTTGAAAGAGTTTGCCCTTGAGGGCGAATACAATACCGGCGATGTTATCAAAGCGGATGTCTTTGCCGCCGGAGATCGCGTCGATGTGACCGGTATTTCGAAGGGTAAGGGTTATGCGGGCGTTATCAAGCGCCATGGATTCCACCGCACGGCGGCATCGCACGGCGGCGGTCCGGTGCACCGGCACCAAGGTTCGATGGGATCGGCCACCGACTCCAGCCGCGTTTTTCCCGGCAAGAAGATGGCGGGACATATGGGCAGCGAACAGGTTACTGTGCTCAATCTTGATGTTGTGAAAGCCGATGCGGAATTGGGTGTCATCGCGGTGAGAGGCGCCGTTCCGGGCCCTCGCGGCGGGCTGGTATATTTACGAAATTCGGTTAAGAACGCCTAAGGAAGTTGGAGGTGACTGCCATGCCAAAAGTAAAGGTTTATAATATGAGCGGCGGTGAAGTGGGAGAAATGGAACTGTCGGACGCCGTATTCGGCGTCACGCCGTCCTCTTCGTCAGTACACGCCGTTGTCCGTGCGCATTTGGCTGCCCGCCGTCAGGGCACCCAGTCGACGCTTACCCGTGCTGAAGTTTCGGGCGGCGGCATCAAGCCGTACCGGCAAAAAGGCACAGGGCGCGCCCGTCAGGGCAGCACCCGCGCCCCTCAATGGACACATGGCGGCGTTGCGTTTGCTCCCAAGCCGCGTGACTACGTACTCGGCGTCAACAAAAAGACCCGCCGTCTCGCGATGCGCAGCGCGCTATCACAGAAAGCCGCCGAAAACAAAATTTTTGTGATAGACGGGCTGGATCTGCCGGAAATTAAGACAAAAGCGTTCGTTGCGTTCCTCGCCGCGCTGGGCGTTGAGGAGAAGAGCTATGTCGTGACCGGCGAGGTACGCGAAAACATCATCAAGTCGGCGCGTAACCTTCAAGGCGTCAGGACGGCAATCGCAAGTGTTATGAATGTGTATGACGTTGTCGGAGCGGGGACGCTGATTCTCGATAAAGCTGCTGTAGGAGCGATTGAGGAGGTGCTTACCCGATGAAAAGCCCTTATGACATCATCCTTCGTCCTGTCATCACCGAACGTTCGATGGAGAAAGCCGGGAATAAGATTTACGCTTTCGAGGTGGCGCGTGACGCGAATAAGATCGAGATACGCGAAGCGGTTGAGTCAATTTTCAATGTCGGCGTACAATCGGTCAATACGATGAATATGCAGGGCAAGATGAAGCGGATGGGCGTTCATATCGGACGCCGCCCGGCGCGCAAGAAAGCCATTGTGCGCCTGACCGCGCAGAGCAAGCCGATTGAGTTCTTTGAGGGGATGGTGTAAGCGATGGGTGTAAAAGAATTTAGGCCCACAACGCCTTCCCGCCGCCATATGACGGTCAGCGATTTTTCGGACATCACCAAAAAGACACCGGAAAAGTCACTTCTGGAACCGATTCGCAAAACCGCCGGACGCAACAGCTACGGACGCATTACCGTGCGTCATCACGGGGGCGGGGAAAAGCGAAAATATCGCAAAATCGACTTCAAGCGTGACCGACTCGATGATCCCGCGAAGGTCGTCGGCATCGAATACGATCCCAACCGCAGCGCGAACATTGCCCTCGTTGAGTACGCGGACGGCGAAAAGCGATATATCATCGCACCGATTGGCCTAAAAGACGGCGACACTGTTGTTTCGGGTACCGGTGCGGATATCCGTCCGGGCAATTGCCTTCCCATTTCGGCGATTCCGCTGGGTACGATGATTCACAACATTGAACTGTATCCGGGACGAGGCGCTCAGATGGCCCGCAGCGCGGGCACAGCGGCGCAATTGATGGCCAAAGAAGGCGTGACCGCGCAGATTCGCCTCCCATCAGGCGAGGTTCGCATTGTGCGGCAGGACTGCAAAGCCACAATCGGGCAGATTGGTAACATTGAGCATGAGAACATCCAAATAGGCAAGGCGGGCCGCAAGCGTCACATGGGTATCAGGCCGACTGTCCGCGGTTCCGTCATGAATCCCTGCGACCACCCGCACGGAGGCGGCGAAGGCAAGTCGCCGATTGGCCGGCCGGGTCCGGTTACCCCTTGGGGCAAGCCGGCTCTGGGATATAAGACCCGCAAAAAGAAGCACCGCACCGATAAAATGATCGTCAAACGCAGAAACGTGAAGTAGGTGGTGAGGATTCATGAGCAGAAGCGTTAAGAAAGGCCCGTTTGTCGCCCCCGAGTTGCTGAAGCGCGTCGAGGAGCTGAACAAAAAGGGAGACAAAAAGGTTCTGAAGACGTGGAGCCGAGCCTCCACCATCTTCCCCGATTTTGTGGGACACACAATTGCCGTCCATGACGGGCGCAAGCATGTACCCGTATATGTTACCGAAGACATGGTCGGCCATAAACTGGGCGAGTTCGCCCCCACACGTACCTTCCGTGGTCACGCGGGAAGCAAAACAAGCGGGAAATAGGAGGGCTTCATAAATGCAAGCGACAGCCCATATGAAATACGCGCGCATATCGCCCCGAAAGGTTTCGATTGTCGGCGATTTGATCCGTGGGAAGGACGCCAGACGGGCGCGCGCCATTTTGCTGCATACGCCCAAGGCGGCGAGTGAACTGCTGATCAAAGTTTTGGACAGCGCATGTGCGAACGCCGAAAACAATCTCAATATGGATAGGGACGACCTTTATGTCTCGTCCGTACTGGTCGGAGCCGGGCCGATTCTTAAAAGAATGCACGCGCGCGCCAAGGGGCGTGGGAACCGCATTCTCAAACGCACCAGCCATATTACCGTCACCGTTGCGGAACGTAACGGCGAAGAAGCCTAAGGAGGCGTTTCATGGGACAGAAAGTTAATCCGCACGGATTGCGCGTTGGCGTCATCAAAGGCTGGGATTCACGCTGGTACGCGCAGGAGGATAAGGTCGGCGACTTGATTGTTGAGGACTACAGGGTACGCGAGTTTCTGAAAAAGAAGCTGTACGCCGCCGGTGTTCCTCGTATTGAGATTGAACGCGACAATACGCGGGTACGCGTATTCCTTCACTGCGCCAAGCCGGGTATGGTGATCGGACGCGGCGGGCAGGACATAGAAAAACTGCGCGCCGAGATCGAAAAGATGGTCAAAAAGCCCGTGGCGCTGAACATCGTCGAGGTGAGGCAGCCTGATTTAAACGCCCAACTTGTCGCGGAGAACATTGCGGCTCAGCTTGAAAAACGTATCAGTTTCCGGCGCGCCATGAAGCAGAGCATGATACGTTCCATGCGCGCCGGAGCGCGCGGCATCAAAACGGCGGTGTCGGGACGTTTGGGCGGCGCAGAGATTGCCCGCAGCGAGCACTACCACGAAGGAACCATCCCACTGCAAACCCTTCGCGCTGACATTGACTATGGTTTTGCCGAAGCGCACACCACGTATGGGCGGATCGGCGTGAAAATTTGGATTTATAAAGGCGAAGTCCTTACGGCGGGCAACCGCATGGGACCGCGCACCATTGAGGCTCCGAGAGCGCGCGACGATCGGCGTGACCGGCGTGACCGGCGCGACAATCGTGACCGCGGCGACCGGCGTGACGGACGTTCCGGCGGGTTTGGCGGCCCGAGGCAAGGTGGCGGCGGACGCCCCGGCGGCGGGTTTGGCGGCCCGAGGCCAAGCGGCGGTGGATACAATGGCCCGAGACAAGGCGGACAACCGGGAGGTTCGAGACCGGGCGGCGGGTACAGTGGCCCGAGACCGGGAGGAGGCAACGGATAATGCTGTTACCGAAAAGAGTGAAATACCGCCGCGTTCATCGTGGACGGATGAAGGGGAAGGCCTTACGCGGCAACTTTGTTTCCAACGGCGACTACGGGCTGATGGCGATGGAACCGGGCTGGATAACCAGCAACCAGATTGAAGCCGCCCGTATCGCGATGACGCGCTATATCCGCAGAGGCATCCGCAGAGGCGGCCAAGTTTGGATTAAAATCTTCCCGCATAAACCGGTGACGTCGAAGCCTGCGGAAACCCGTATGGGTTCCGGTAAAGGTTCGCCGGAGTTTTGGGTGGCGGTCGTAAAACCCGGACGCGTATGTAAGTTTGTGATGCGGGAGAAACCGGAGACGGGAGGCGACGCGCAGTGAAAATCGCCGAGTTGCGGGATTTGAACCCCGGCGAACTGGGGAGCAAACTCACCGATTTAAAAAAAGATCTCTTCAATCTGCGTATGCAGCACGCTACCAACCAGTTGGACAACCCGATCCGGATCAGCGACGTGAAGCGAGACATAGCGCGTGTAAAAACGCTTATTCGTGAAAATGAACTTAAGGAGGCGGCCGGAAGATGACGGAAGAATTGCTGAACGAAAACGCCGCCCCTCAAGAGGTTTCCGAAACGCCTGTAACCTCTCAAGAAGTTCCCGAAGTCTCCTCTGCACCCGAAGAAACGCTTGAGTCAGACGCTCAGAAAGGCAACGGACGCAACTTCCGCAAAACTCGTATCGGCGTCGTGGTAAGCGATAAGATGGATAAAACCATCGTGGTGGCGATTGAGACTCGTGTACGCCACCGGCTCTACAAGAAGATTATCAAGCGCACCTACAAGCTCAAGGCGCATGACCAAAACAACGAATGCGGCGTGGGAGATAAGGTTTTGGTGATGGAGACCCGCCCCTTATCTAAGGAAAAGCGTTGGCGGCTCGTGGAGATTATTGAAAAAGCCAAGTAAAGAAGGTGACGAAGCGTGGTTCAACAGGAAACGTATCTTACGGTAGCCGATAATACCGGCGCCAAGGAGATCAAAACCATCCGCGTTCTGGGCGGTTCGTCCCGCAAGTACGGCGGAGTCGGCGACGTTATCGTCGCTTCGGTGCGTAAGGCCGCTCCGGCCAGCGCCGTAAAGAAGGGCGACGTGGTCAAGGCGGTCATCGTACGTACCGCGCACGCAATCCGCAGAGCCGACGGCTCTTATGTTCGTTTCGACGACAACGCCGCCGTCTTGATTCGTGACGACAAAAACCCGCGCGGGACGCGTATCTTCGGCCCGGTAGCCCGCGAACTGCGCGACCGGGACTATATGAAGATCCTGTCCCTTGCCCCGGAGGTTATCTGATATGAACAACCTGTTTATCCGTAAAGACGACACTGTTATCGTACTGTCCGGCAAGGACAAGGGTAAGAAGGGCAAGGTTCTCCAGACCTTCCCGTCCGAGAACAAAGTGTTGATTGAGGGCGTCAATGTGGCGCACAAGCACCAGAAGGCGCGCCGCCAGACCGATGTGGGCGGCATCATCACAAAAGAGATTCCCGTATACGCGCCGAAAGTCATGCGTGTCTGCCCCAAATGTCACGCTCCCACAAGACTGGCGTTTCAAATGTCGGAGGACGGCACCAAGAGCCGCGTTTGCAAGAAATGCGGAGATACCATCTAGGAGGCAAAAACGATGCCGCGATTGAAAGACCGCTACCAAAAAGAAATCGCGCCGTCTCTTATGAAGAAGTTTTCTTATAAGAGCGTGATGCAGATTCCGAGGCTGGATAAAATCGTCGTAAACGTAGGCTGCGGCGACGCGCGCGACAACTCCAAAGTGTTGGACGCCGTGGCAGGCGATATTTCTCAGATTACAGGCCAAAAGGCCGTTGTCACTCATGCGCGTAAATCCGTCGCGAACTTCAAGGTTCGGGAGGGAATGCCGGTCGGCGTGAAGGTGACGTTGCGGGGCGCTAAGATGTGGGAGTTCCTTGACCGTTTGCTGAACGTTGCGCTGCCCCGTGTACGCGACTTCCGGGGCATCAATCCCTCCGCTTTTGACGGGCGCGGAAATTACGCGCTAGGTCTCAAGGAGCAGTTAATCTTCCCCGAAATCGTCTACGACAAGATCGACAAAATACGGGGAATGGACATTGTTATCTGCACGACCGCCCAAAGTGACGAGGAAGCGCGGGAGTTACTGACATTGCTGGGCGCTCCGTTCGCCCATACCGCTTAGGCAGGGGGATTCGGGAAATGGCTAAAAAAGCGTTGGTTCTCAAGCAGCAGAAAACGCCCAAGTTTTCCACGCGGGCTTATAACCGCTGTAAAATCTGCGGACGCCCGCACGCCTATCTGCGCAATTACGGCGTTTGCCGCATCTGCTTCCGCGAAATTGCCTACAAGGGGCAGATTCCGGGTGTGCGTAAAGCTTCTTGGTAATAAACCGAACAGATTCACTGCTCATGTGCGCGTGAAACGCATAGCAGTCACGGTGCGGATAGGTTTGGTCTTCGCCCGAATACCGCCGCTCCGAAACCTCAATCATACAGGAGGTAACCGAATATGCAAATAACAGACCCTGTAGCGGATATGCTGACACGGATCCGCAACGCCAATTCCGCGCGCCACGACACCGTGGACATCCCAGCTTCGAACTTGAAGCGTTCGATCGCCGACATTCTTCTGGAAGAAGGATATATTAAAAGCGTTCAATTTTTAACGGATAAAGGGCAGGGCATTCTGCGCGTTGCGCTGAAATATCTGCCTACGAAGGAAAAAGCCATTACGGGGCTGCGCCGCGTATCCAAACCGGGTCTTCGCATATATGCCGGTTCGGAAGAGCTTCCGCAGGTACTGCGCGGTTTAGGAATTGCGATTATTTCCACTTCGAGGGGACTTATGACCGACAAAAAGGCGCGCGCGGCGCATGTCGGCGGGGAAGTCCTTGCGTTTGTTTGGTAAGGGAGGGGTATGAAAGATGTCTCGTATCGGAAGAAAGCCCATTGCCGTACCGTCCGGTGTGGAAGTCAGTTTTGATGAAGGCAACTTCACCACCGTCAAAGGACCGAAAGGAACATTGCAACAGCAATTACCGCCAATGATTGTGTTTAAAAAAGACGGTGCCGTTATCAACGCGACGCGCCAAAATGACAGTAAAGAGAACCGCAGCCAGCACGGGCTGGCGCGAACCCTGCTCGACAACATGATCGTGGGCGTAACTTCGGGATTCAGCAAGCAGCTTGAAGTCAACGGCGTGGGTTACCGTGCCGCGATGCAGGGGAAACAGTTGGTTTTAAATGTGGGTTATTCGCATCAGGTATTCGTTGATCCGCCCGCCGGGTTAGCCATTGACGTTCAAGGTAATAAGATTACCGTATCGGGAAGCGATAAGCAAAAAGTGGGGCAGCTCGCGGCCGAAATCCGTGAGAAGCGTCCGCCGGAGCCGTATAAGGGCAAAGGTATCAAATACGCCGGAGAGGTCATTCGCCGTAAGGAAGGCAAGACCGGCGGCAAGAAAAAATAAAGGAGGCGGGGAAAATGGTTAAGCGGCCTGATACCGAGGGCGCGCGTCAGAGACGCCACCGCCGTGTACGCGGAAAGATCGAGGGAAGCGCGGCGCGCCCCCGTCTGAATGTATACCGCAGTTTGAACCACATTTATGCGCAGATTATCGACGATGAGACAGGGGTTACACTTTGCTCGGCTTCCTCTTTGGATAAAGAGTTCAAAGGAGCTTCCGGCGGTAATAAAACCGCGGCTCGCGCCGTTGGTAAATTGGTCGCTGAACGCGCCGTGAAAAAAGGAATTGCCGATGTTGTCTTTGATCGCGGCGGCTATCTCTACCACGGGCGTGTGCAGGAGCTGGCCGAGGGAGCGCGTGAAGCGGGACTGAAGTTTTAGGAGGGGATGAGAAATATGCCTCAGCAAAGATTTGATCCGGCAGCGTCCGATATGAAGGAAAAGGTCATCTCCTTAAATCGTGTTTCCAAAACCGTTAAAGGCGGGCGTATCTTTAAGTTCGCCGCTTTGGTCGTTGTCGGAGACGGCAACGGTACGGTCGGTTTTGGCCTCGGAAAAGCGGGCGAGGTGCCCGATGCGATCCGCAAAGGGATTGAAGACGCGAAGAAAAATCTGGTTAAGATAAACCTCAAGGGTACGACAATCCCGCATGAGGTCATCGGTGTTTTCGGAGCGGGCCGCGTGCTGTTGAAACCCGCCGCGCCCGGTACCGGCGTTATCGCGGGCGGGCCGGTACGCGCCGTGATGGAAGCCGCGGGCATCCATGATGTGCGCACAAAATGTCTGCGCTCCAACAATCCTCAGAACGTCGTCACCGCCACGATGGAAGGGCTTAAATCCTTGAAGAGCCTCGCGGATGTCGCGCGTGTGCGCGGGAAATCGCCGGAGAGTATTCTGGAGGTTCGTCATGGTTAAAATCACATTGGTTAAAAGCCTGAACGGGCGTCATGACAAACATATAGCCACCGCCCACAGCCTTGGGCTCCGGCGTATCGGAAATGTGACCGAGCAGCCGGACAATGAAGCGACGCGCGGAAAGATCTCACAGATTCGCTATCTTGTAAAGGTGTCACAGGGGGAGACGAAATGAAGTTGCATGAATTGGCTCCCTCCGAAGGGGCGCGCCAGGACGGTTACCGAGTAGGGCGCGGGCCCGGTTCGGGTAACGGGAAAACTTCAGGGCGGGGGCATAAAGGACAAAAAGCCCGCAGCGGTTACAGCCGCAAACCCGGATTTGAAGGCGGCCAGATGCCGCTCAAACGCCGCTTGCCCAAGCGCGGATTCAACAATGTCTTCGCGAAACCGCTGACCGCCGTCAACCTCGACGCTTTTAGCGGTTTTGAAAGCGGGACGACCGTCACTATGGAAACCCTTCTTGAGCACCGCATCCTGCGCAAATGCCAATACGGGCTTAAGGTTTTAGGCGGCGGAGAAATTACAGCCGCGCTCACCGTCGTTGCCGACAGCTTTTCGGCGTCGGCGAAGCAAAAGATTGAAGCCGCCGGCGGAAAGTGCGTAGAAGCATAACCCAAAAGGCGCGCAAAATGAGGTATCATTATGATTGAAACACTGCGGAATGCATGGCGGATCACCGACCTTCGCAAGAAGATCCTGTTTACGCTGTTCATACTGGCGATTTACAGGTTCGGCTCGCAGGTCTTTGTTCCTTTTGTCAATACCGAGGCTTTCGCGGATATGTTTAACCAACAACTTTCCGGAACGGCTTTGGGCGTGATCAATATGATGAGCGGCGGCGCGTTTTCGTCAGGGTCAATTTTCTCGCTCTCGATCCAGCCGTATATTAACGCTTCGATCATCATGAACCTGCTCACCGTCGGCATCCCGGCACTCGAACGGATGCAGAAGGAAGGCGGGGAAGAAGGCCGCAAGAAAATTGCCGCCATCACCCGTTACGCTACCGTCGCGCTGGGTGGTTTGCTCGGCTGGGGCAACTACGCTCTGATGCGCAACTATGGTGTCGTTACTGAAGAAGGCGTTTTTCCCGCCGCCATCATCATCATCACGCTGACGGCAGGATCCGCGTTCATCATGTGGCTCGGTGAGCAGATTACCGAATTCGGCGTGGGCAACGGTATCTCCGTCATTCTCTTCGCTTCGATCGTGTCGCGCGGCCCGGCTATGGTCCAGAGCGCCATAGCGCTTATGCAAATGCAGAACGGTTGGCTGCAGTTGCTGGTTATCCTTATACTGGCCGTCGCGGCCGTCGCATTTGTGGTGTATATCACCAATGCGGAACGCCGGATCCCGATCCAATACTCAAAGCGGATGGTCGGGCGTAAGATGTACGGCGGGCAGAGCACATTTTTACCGATGAAGGTGAATATGTCGGGCGTCATGCCGATCATTTTCGCCTCTTCAATCGCTTCTTTCCCATCGACAATCGCCTCTTTTATTTCAACCAACGCGCGTGACAACGTAAACAGTTGGTTCGGCCCTCAGTCATGGCCTTACGCGGTTCTGTATCTGATACTGATTGTGGCGTTCAGCTACTTCTATCAGTCCATTCAATTCAATCCCGTTGAAATTGCCAACAATCTCAAGCAAAACGGCGGGTTTATCCCCGGATTCCGTCCGGGCAAGCCTACCGTGGACTTTATCCGCAAGGTGCTTAACCGCATTACCCTATTCGGAGCTCTTTTCCTCGGCGTGATTGCCGTCTTGCCGATTATCATGTCTAATGTGGTGAATGTGGAAGGGTTGGCTATGGGAGGAACATCGCTTCTCATCGTGGTCGGTGTTGCGCTGGAGACGGTCAAGTCCATCGAGTCGCAGATGATCATGCGGAATTACAAGGGGTTCCTTGAATGATTCTGATCATATTGGGCGCGCCGGGCTCCGGCAAAGGAACGCAGGCGGCGATGGTCGGCAAGTCACTGGGCATTCCCGTTATATCCACCGGAGACATTCTGCGCTCGGCGATCCGGGAGCAAACGGAAATCGGCGCGAAAGCCAAAGCGTTTGTTGACGCCGGTAAGCTGGTTCCCGACGAGATTGTTGCCGGAGCATTACAAGACCGGCTCAAAAGCGGGGACTGTGAAAACGGGTATATTCTGGACGGCTTTCCCCGCACCATTCCGCAAGCGGAGCTGCTGGAAGAACTGGGGATTAATCCGGAGATCGCCCTTTCGATTGAAGTGCCCGACAGCGATATTGAGCGCCGCATGGCCGGACGGCGTGTCTGTCTGACTTGCAACGCTGTTTTCCACACAGAGCACAATCCCTCCAAGACAGAAGGCGTCTGTGACGCCTGCGGGAGTTCTTTAGTCCGCCGTGCAGACGACGAGCCGGAAACGGTACGTGAGCGTTTGAGGATATACCATGAAATCAATCGGCGTCTGATGGAAGCGCTCGCATGATCGTCGTAAAATCGGCGCGTGAGATAGAAGCTATGCGCAGGGCCGGAAGAATCGCCGGGCTGGCGTTGAAAGCGGCGGGAGCGATGATTCGACCGGGCGTTACGACCCGGCAAGTCGATACCGCGATACGGCAGTTTATCCGGAGGCAAGGCGCAAAGCCCAGTTTCCTGGGGTATCGGGGGTATCCCGCATCCTGCAATACCTCTGTCAACGAAGAGGTCATCCACGGCATTCCCGGGCGGCGTACGCTGCGCGAAGGGGATATGATCAGCATTGACGTCGGCGCTTACTTCGAGGGGTTCCACGGTGACACCGCCGCCACCTTCCCGGTGGGGGATATTTCACCCGAAGCCCTGCGGCTGATAGAAGTGACGCGCAAGTGTTTTTACGAAGGATTGGCATATGCCCGTGCCGGAAAACGTATATCCGATATATCGGAAGCCGTTGAGAAGTGCGCCGTTGGCGGCAAGTGTGCGGTTATTCGGGAATGGACGGGGCACGGCGTGGGACGGCAGCTTCACGAAGATCCCGAAGTGCCAAATTTCCGTGACGCAAAGCGCGGGAGCGCAAGGCTTTTACCCGGCATGACGATTGCCATTGAGCCGATGATTGCGGCGGGCGGCGGGGAAACGGAAGTCCTGAGGGACGGATGGACGGTCATTACAAAAGATCGTTCTCTAAGCGCCCACTATGAACATACGGTGCTGATTACCGAGGGAGAGCCGGAACTGCTGACAAAGGTTGATGAAACGGGGTGATTTCCGAATGGCAAAAGATGATGTGATCGAAGTGGAAGGCATTGTGCGGGAAGCGCTGCCGAATGCCATGTTTGCCGTGGAAATTACCGGCGGACATAAAATACTCGCCCACATTTCAGGGAAGCTGCGCATGAACTTCATCCGTATCCTTCCAGGCGATAAAGTCACCGTGCAGATGTCGCCGTATGATCTCACGAGGGGTCGCATAACTTGGCGTAGTAAGTAAGAAGAGGTGCATTGAACATGAAAGTACGTCCTTCGGTAAAGCCGATGTGCGAGAAATGCAAGATCATCAAGCGTAACGGGCGCGTGATGATCATATGTGAAAATCCGAAGCATAAACAAAGACAAGGATAGTTGGAGGGAAATTGAATGGCTCGTATTGCCGGTGTAGATCTGCCGAATGAAAAAAGGGTGGAGATCGGTCTGACCTATATCTATGGGATCGGACGGACGACATCTAAAAAGATTCTTGCCAAGACAGGCGTCAGCCCGGATGTGCGCGTGAAGAAGCTGACGGAAGAGGAGATTGCCAAACTGCGCGAGGTTATTGAAAAAGACCTTACGGTAGAAGGTGATCTTCGCCGCGACGTTGCGCTGGACATTAAAAGGCTGATCGAAATCGGCAGCTATCGCGGGCTTAGGCACCGCAGAGGATTGCCGGTTCGCGGGCAGAGGAGCAAGACCAACGCCCGCACCCGCAAAGGGCCGAAGCGGACGATTGCCAACAAGAAGAAATAAGGGGGAAGGAATAGAATGGCTCAACCGAAAGCAAAGCGCGGAGTAACCAGAAAACGCCGCGAACGTAAAAATATTGAAAAAGGCGCCGTGCATATCCGATCCTCCTTCAACAACACGATGGTAACGATCACCGATGTGCAGGGGAACACGCTCTCTTGGGCAACATCGGGAGGGCTCGGATTCCGCGGAAGCCGGAAATCCACACCGTATGCCGCCCAAACCGCGGCGGAAACCGCTGCTCGTGCCGCAATGGAACATGGGTTGAAAACGGTTGAGGTCTATGTCAAGGGGCCGGGTTCGGGGCGTGAAGCCGCGATTCGCGCCTTGCAGGGCGTCGGGTTGGATGTTACCCTCATTAAAGACGTAACGCCGATACCGCATAACGGATGCAGACCGCCGAAACGGAGGAGAGTGTAATATGGCCAGATATACCGACGCTGTATGCCGCCAATGCCGCCGTGAGGGAATTAAAATGTTCCTGAAGGGCGATCGATGCTATTCCGAAAAATGCGCGGCTGACCGCCGCGCCTATGCTCCCGGCCAACACGGGCAGGGACGCAAAAAGCCCAGCGAGTACGGGACACAGCTCCGTGAAAAGCAAAAGGCCCGCCGTCATTATGGTGTGCTGGAACGTCAATTTGGGTTATACTTCAATATGGCGACCGGTATGAGCGGACAAACGGGTGACAATCTGCTCTCCCTGTTGGAACGCCGCTTGGATAATGTGGTATTCCGCTTGGGATTCGCCATGAGCCGCGCCGAAGCGCGCCAAATGGTCAATCACGGCCACATCACTGTAAATGGGCGGCGCGTCAATATTCCGTCCTTCCTTGTAAAGACGGGGATGACGGTAGCGCTGAAGCAGAAGAGCCGTTCCGTCGAGAGGTTTAAGAATGTTGCCGAACTCAACGCGACCCGCCCCATACCGCAGTGGCTTTCGCTTGACAGCGCCAACGCGCAGGGGTCGGTTGTAGCGCTTCCTGTTCGCGAGGATATTGACCTCCCGATTGAGGAGCACTTAATCGTCGAATTGTATTCTAAGTAACTGTCGGTTCCGAATACACAAAAAAGGAAAGAGAGGATTGCTCGCATGATTGAAATCGAGAAGCCGCGTATTGAGTGTATTGGAACAGATGAGAACAGCTCCTATGGAAAATTCATTGTTGAGCCGTTGGAGAGGGGTTACGGAACCACGCTCGGAAACTCGCTACGCCGTATCCTTCTGTCCAGCTTACCGGGAACGGCGGTCACTACCGTCAAAATCGCGGGTATCCATCATGAGTTTTCCATTATCCCCGGTGTAAAAGAGGATGTTACCGAGCTGGTTTTAAATATTAAAGGCATTATCGCAAAGATTCATTCCCCCGGCGTGAAAACCGTCCGTATTGACGCAAGCGGCGAGGGAGAGGTGACCGCCGGCGATATTATCGCCGACAGCGATGTGGAAATCCTCAATCCCGATATGCATATCGCGACCTTGGCGGCGGACGGCCATCTGGAAATGGAAATGACGATGAGCCACGGACGCGGATATGTCCCCGCCGACCGCAATAAACCCGCGCAGGCGGTAATCGGTTTGATTCCGGTGGACAGCATTTACACGCCGGTGCTGAAGGTGAACTTCTCGGTCGAGAATACACGCGTCGGCAATATGACAGACTTTGATAAACTGACGCTGGAAGTTTGGACGGATTCCACCCTCTCGGCCCGCGACGCCGTCTCTCTTGGCGCGAAGATTCTGGCGGACCTTCTGCTGATTTTCACCGACTTGAGCGAGGAACTGGGGCGCAGCACTACCGTCGTCGTCAAGCCCGAATCGCATCGCGACAAGATGCTGGAAATGACCATCGAGGAGCTTGATCTTTCCGTGCGCAGCTTCAACTGCCTTAAACGTGCCGGAATCAACAGCGTTGAGGACTTGGTGGATAAAAGCGAGAATGATATGATGAAAGTTCGCAACCTCGGCCGTAAGAGCTTGGAAGAAGTCATCAACAAACTGCAAACAATGGGGCTGTCGCTGAGAGAGGAAATGTAAAGACTAGCTCCGCCGAAGCAGCTTCAGCATTCCAAACCGAGAAAAACATCAGTTTTTCGAGGGATACGATCATCACCAATGGAGGAATAGGAATATGCCCGGAACAAGAAAATTGAGCCGCCCGACCGCCCACCGCATGTCCATGCTGCGGGGCATGGTAACGGCGATGATTGAAAAAGAACGCATGGAGACGACCGTGACGCGCGCCAAGGACGTTGCCGCGCTCGTGGAGAAGATGATCTCCCACGGTAAGGAAGGCACCTTGGCGGCCCGCCGCCGGGCTATGTCTTTCATCACTAAAGAGGACGCCGTAAAGAAGCTCTTTGAGGAAATCGCGCCGCGTTTTTCAACGCGGGCAGGCGGCTACACAAGAATCACCCGCATCGGGCCGCGCCGCGGCGACGCCGCCGAAATGGCGATTCTGGAGATTCTGGAAGACTAGAGCCACAAATTCAAAGAGAGCCGTAACAGGCTCTCTTTTATTATGCGGTGGTTATTACTCGATACGCACTTCCACGTTGTCATTATCCAGCGTATATAAATATTGCTCCATGTCGGGACTGATTATTAATTCGCTTAGACGGAGAAGATTATTGAGCGGGGAGAAGTCTCGCACGGAGGTGCCGCTTATAATCAAGTATTCCAACCAGAACATGTCCTCAATTCCGGAAAGATCTTCAAATTGCGGAGAGTGGATTTCGAGAGATGAAATGTTTTTGTTGTCACCTAATATGTCGAGTGAAGAGAATTTTCCGTCCCATAAAGATAAGTGATTCATATTTGCTAGTTTTTTGCAGAATGAAAAATCTACAATAAGGCAATTCCTTATATCCAATCTTTCCAGTAATGGTAATGTTGTTAGTGATGACATATCCTCCACATTGCATTTGTTGATAAGAAAGAATTTTATTTTTGAGCATTCCGCAAGTGGTGAAATATCAGAAAAAGGTTGCTCAGAAATAAAAAATTCTTCGAGATTTAAAAATACACGCATGTCTTCAAGGCTTGTAATGGTGCCTTTTTGCGTTGGCGTACCATCTTGCGGCCAAAATTCATCCGTTGATGCGATAGGTCTGTTGCCCCAAATATACATCTCCGTCACCTCCGCCAATTCCCCATATGTCAGCGGCTCGTCGTCGTCTTTACCGAGCATCAGTCGGGCGGCTTGCTCAATCAGCGGCTCGGTGAAGGTATATACCTCCTCCGGGTTGGGAGGGAGAACCGGCGAGCTGATCGGGCTGGGCGCGGCGGACGGGCCGGGGTTCTGTTCGGGCGTTGGCTGCGTATCCGGGGAAGGTGCTGTTAGCCGGCTGGGTTCTACCGTCGGGCTGGGTTCGAAAAGTAAGGCGGACGGTTCGGGCGCGGCAAACAGGCCGGTATGGCGTCCCGCGAAAAAACCGGCTGTCAGACCGGCGCACAGCGCCAGTCCGGCAAAGATCGCAGTGTAAAGAGCGGGTGCGGTTTTTCGAGCCGCCCGGTGGCTATATCGTTCCAACGCCTGTTTGAGTGCGGCGGCGCTCTGGTAACGGTTCCCCATTTCGTAGGCGGTGCATTTCCCAACGATCTTGGCGAGCTTTTTGTTTGGTGCCGGTTCGCTCTTGCTGCCGGTCAGCATTTCCCGCAGAACAGTGCCTAGCGAATACAAGTCGCTGCGCCCGTCTGTTTGTCTGTGTCCGTTTTTCTGTTCAGGCGGAGCGTATGCCTCTTTGCCGAAATGCGAGGTATCTCTGAGCGCGGTTTTGGAGTAACGCCGCGCAATGCCAAAATCGATCAGGCTGACGTTTCCGCTGCGGGAGTTGATAATGATATTGGAGGGCGTAACGTCCCGGTGGATTATGGAATGTTTGTGCAGGTATGCGAGCAGATCGCAGAGCCTACACGTGATAACAATGGCTTGCTCCTCGCTGAGCCCATTTGCCATCTCATTTTCCAGCGTTTGACCCTCTACATATTCTCGCAGAACAAACAGCGTCTCGCCGTCGTCAATATCCGCCTCCAGTTTGGGCAGTCCCGGATGGTTGAGGCCGCGCAGCAGCGCCGCCTCTCCGCTGTCCCGCGTTATGTCCTCTTTGCGGTAAGTCTTTAAGACGTACGGTTGCTCATCCAATTTATCGGAGAGCAGGTATGTTTTTCCGTGCTCCTTCACCGCGAGGCATTCCTCTACGTAGAAACGCTCGGCCAATTCCGGCGGAAGAGAGAAAAGACCATCCACAGTTAGTTCATCAGCAAATGAAAGCTCGTTACTCATTGGTGTCTTTCTCCGGTTTTATCGTTTTCCGCTTTCTGTTCACTTGTGCCACTTTCAGCAACTTCAGATCCGCTTCCTTCAGCGTCGCCTGTACGCTTTCTATGCTGTATCCGCAAGCTAACGCCCGGATGATTACGCAGTCGCGCCTAACATCCGAATATAGAAGGCTCTTATCGGCAACCCGCAGAAGCTCTTGTGTTTCCTCATAATCCAAGCCAAACCCAAGAGCGAACCGGATTATGTAGTCGCGGTGGGGGTTCTTCCTGCCTCCGCCAATCAGCCGCTTACCATATTCATACTCAATATCGGATATTTCGGTAATCTGCATTATTGTGGCGGGTACCTTTTTCTCACATGTTTTCCGGGTTACGCAGGTAATCCTGCCGTCTTTGCCCGGTTTCCGATCCTTGCATATTATATCACAAACACAGACCTTTTTTTCTTTGAGCAATTCCTTTAAAGCATCAGATAGCGTTTTTCTTGGCGGGCGATTTCCAATTTCATTCGTATTCATGTTTGCGTTAAGCAGTTTCTCTGTATAGCTCATAACGCTCCCTCCCGTTTTATAGAGTATAGTTTACCACGGAATATGGGAGAGTGTCTAGTGGAAATGAATTGAGTGAAGGCGACAGAGCGGCATCTCATGGTGCGCGCAGCCGAGCGCCAAACATGAGTAATTTTCAACACTTCGGTTATAGTGCACGGACACTTTCCCGTTCAACCAAACTTACCGGCAGAATGACCTTCCTCTCCCGGATCGGCTTGCCCATCAATTGTGCGAGCATCAGTTCTATCGCCATTATACCCTTCTCCTCAGCGTCTTGATGAACAGTGGTCAATGTCGGATATGTACTTTGGCAAAGGTAGTTGTCATCAAAACCGATAATTGACTTATCTTCCGGGACACGGACGCCTTTCTTGCGCAGTCCCGTTATAATTCCTGCCGCCAGAATGTCTGCGGTAGAAAAGATTCCTGTGACTTTCTTTTTTTCACTGAGAAGATACCCCAAACGAATCCCTTCATCGATTGAGATTTTTTGCTCGAATATCAATTCCGGGTCAAAAGGAACGCCGAATTCAGAGAGCGCTTGCTTATAGCCCAGCAGACGCTGTTCCACAACTCCGTCGTTTCGGATTGATGGCGAAGTGAACGCGATGACGCGGTGTCCCCGTTCAAGCAAATAACGTGTAGCGATATAGCCGCCTTTCCTATCCTCTAGCCCAACATTGTATACGTCAGGCAGATTGATATAACTATCGATCAGCACATACGGTATTTGCATATCCCGCATGTCCTCGAAAAACGCGTCCTGAAACAATCCGGTGAAGATCATACCCGCCATTTTCCAGTTCCGGCATACCTCCTCCAGCCCGCGTGAGTTCTCCACGGTGCGAATCATCAGAAAGAAACCCTGATCACGGATACGATCCTCAATGCCGCCAATTACGGCACGGTGGAACGGGTCGGTCATAAATCCTCCCTTGCGCTGGGTGCGCAGATGGTTGATGATTCCGATGATGGGCGAGCTGTTTTTTGCCAATGTTCGCGCCGTCATACTGGGAATGTAGTTCTTCCGCGTAATAATGCCATTAATTTTCTCCACCATATCGGGTGAAACTCTCTGCTGTTTTTTGTTGATTACGTTGGAAACCGTAGTGATACTTACACCTGCCTCGAGCGCTATGTCTTTCAGTGTTGTCATAGAACCCTCCTGCGTCGGCGAAATCTCCTGTCCCAACATCATCCTACCACAGCAATCCTTTAATGTCAGTGTACGCTCAGTACACATCTGCAAAAACAGCGCAAAGCAAAGCGGCGCAAAGGTTACGCCGCTTAACACTATTAATTGCCTCGTAAAACAACGCCGAAAACTGCAAGGGAGCTTTGAGTGCAAGTGCTTTGCTAGTTCGCCTGCGGCGAAGATGGAGCTTCTTTCTTAATTATTAAAAGACCCGTCCGCAAACCCATTCGTAAAATAGGCGGTAAGTTCCTCGTCAATCGAGGAAACAGGCGACGCCCTTTCTTCCATCAGCAGCAGATTACGCATCTGAACAAGAAAAGGGATGTCGTTATGATTCGCTTTTGAAAGGTCATATTGTTCATCTGCTTACGTCCGTAACCAACCCAATCCCCAGTTCATCCAGCTGTTTCTTATCTACCGTTGTTGGGCAGCCGGTCATCGGTTCGGTGGCGGACTGCGTTTTGGGGAAGGCGATTACGTCGCGGATATTCTGCGTTCCGCAGAGCAGCATGACCAAGCGGTCAAAGCCGAACCCGATGCCGCCGTGCGGCGGGACGCCGTAGGAGAAGGCTTTGAGCAGATGCCCGAAGCGGCGCTGCATCTCGTCTTCCGGGATACCCAGCAAATCAAAGACCCGCGCCTGCAAATCCGCGTC
>QMCE01002999.1_pt1 | contig 23956 bp, 16 predicted proteins | sample 1821851 | NCBI WGS metagenome assembly QMCE01 (sample SAMN09453174, study PRJNA476694) | Termite gut metagenome, whole genome shotgun sequencing project. | isolation source: worker | host: Odontotermes sp. | place: South Africa:Pretoria | collected 2016-01-28 | reverse complement strand
CAAGGGATAGAAGCGGAAATCCCGCAGACTTTGCGTGAGCAAAGTCGAGGAAGGCTGTCCGCTTTGCGGACAGCTTGGGAGTTTGCTTCGCAAACTCCCAAGCCAGAAAAGTATGACCAGAAAAAATGCGCCATGAGTCTTATTACAGAAATTAATTTTTTGAAAATTGATTTCACTGCGCCTGCGGGGATAGCAGGCTCTTATTTTTTCGCAAGGCACGCGCTGATTTTTCCGGTGAGTTCGTTGAAGTCTATGGGTTTGCCGGAGTGATCGTTTATTCCGGCTTCTATGCAGCTTCTGATACTGCCAGGGTGGACGTTGGCGGTCATGGCGATAATGGGGATTTGTTCGCCTTCCGGGGAGATGGCGCGTATGCGTTTTGCGGCTTCGAGGCCGTCCATCACGGGCATGTTTATATCCATGAGAATCAGATCGTATTTTTCAGGCGCAGCGGAGAAGAGTTCTACGGCTTCCCTGCCGTCAGCGGCGCACTCGATGTGTAAGCCGGTTTCTTCAAGAATTGTCATAACGATTTCGCGGTTGATTTCGACATCTTCGGCGAGCAGGGCTGTTTTGCCGGAAAAATCCGGGACGTTTTCTGTTCTGGCGGCGGATGGTTTTGCTTTTATCTTGAATGTAAATATGAAGCGGGAGCCTTTGCCGAGTTCTGACTCAACTTCGAATTTTCCGTCCATCATTTCGACAATTGATTTTGCGATTGACAGACCGAGTCCCGCGCCGCCGTATCTGCGGGTTATGCTGCCGTCCGCCTGCTCAAACGGGACAAAGAGCGTGCCGAACTGGGCTTTTGAAATGCCGATGCCGTTGTCCTCGACTTCAACGCGGACAGTCAACATTTCTCCCGCGATTCCCATATTGTCGGCTTTTATCTGTATCGCGCCGCCTTTATGGGTAAATTTTACGGCATTGGAAAGCAGATTTATCATAACCTGCGCGAGCCGTTTTTCATCGCCTATTAATACGGCGGGAATAGATCGATCTACGACAACGGTCAGGGTTTGTTTTTTTTCTTCGGCGGCGATTTTGGCTTCGCCAGTGACACGGGCAATCAGCTCGTTGAAATCGAATTCCGCGCTGTCGAGCCTGAAGCTCTTTTCTTCCATGCCGGAAATGTCCAGCACATTATTGATGAGATCAAGCAGGTTGAGTGACGCGGCGCGGGCTTTTCCCAGAAATTCCGTTCTTCGGGCATCGCTGCCCGCCGACTGCGCGAGGTTTGTCATTCCGATAATCGCGTTCATCGGAGTCAGCATTTCGTGGCTCATGCGCGAAATAAATTCGCTTTTTGCGCGGCTGCTTTTTTCCGCCGCTTCTTTGGCCGCTGTCAGGTCGGCTTTGAGTTTCAGTACCGCCGACAAATCACGCTGGATAGATTCGCGCTCAATTACTCCGGTGAAAGTGTTGGCAACAAGAGCCGCGATATTCAATTCGCTTTGTGACCATTCGCGCCCGTCATCTTCTTTTGCGAAGTCAATAAATCCGATTATTCTGTCTTTGATAAATAAGGGTATGGTAATGTAACGGCGGAAAAAAACCCGGAACGGCGACATTTCTTCAATAAATCGCGCATCATGGTTTGAGTTAATGCGGAAATCATTTTCGATGGGAGGCAGATTATTCAAAATCGAATATACAGGCTCTTTGAGTTCAATGGTAGTGTCAACGCGGGATTTGTAACCTAACTCAGGCTTGATCCATTCGTGAATACATTTCAGGGTATTAACCGAGCCGCTTTCCAGCCGGAACAGCAGTATCTGCGAAATATTCATGAATTCGCCGATCATGCGGAGTGTGCCGTTCAACAGACTTTCCGCCGGAGTGCCGCTCAAAAACATACGCGAAATTGTGGTCATCAATGTCTGCAAACGCAGCCGCTCATCAATATCGCGCATCTGGTTGACGATTTTTATCTGGTTACGCACTCGCAGTTTCACGATTGTTTCGATAAAAGGTTTGATGATGTAATCCTCGACACCGAGCGCAAGACCTTTTGTTTCATCGTCAACCCCGCCGAGACCGGTTATAAACACGACAGGAATTCTCTTTGTTTTTTCGGACGCTTTCAGCGCGGCGAGAACTTCGTAACCGTCCATGTCCGGCATGATAATATCGAGCAGAATAAGATCAGGAGAATACGCCGCCGCGCGTTCGAGCGCTTCTTCGCCGCGTCTGGCCGTATAAACAGTATATTCACCGCCCAGAATGTGATTCAGAATCAGCAGGTTTAATTTTTCGTCATCAACGATTAGAATACTGTTTTTCCGGCAATTTAAGACAGGCGTTTTTTCCATGCTCATATTTCCAGTTTTATTTTTATTTCCGCAAGAGCGCGGGCGGCATCCGAGAAACAAAAATCCTCCATTTGGGAAATGAGTTCTCCGCTTTCCGGCAATGCCCGTATTTTATCGAGCATTGACAAACATTCGGGATTTCCGCTGTCCAGAAGCGGCTGTAATTTTTCAATAAGCGCGCGCGCCGTTTCCGCGTCGAGCAGTTCAATGGCATGTCCGCCGCGTGGCGGTGTTTTTTCCGTGAAAGATTTTAATTCTTCCAACGCGCTTGAAAGTTCGTTTTTCAAAGCGTCCGCCTGTTCGCGCTTGATTGCGGCCGCGCCAGATTTCAGCGTTGTTTCAATACTCGCGGCGGCGGACGACAAGGCAGTTTTGCCAATTACGGCCGCGCTGCTTTTCAGGCTGTGCGCTATTCTTCGCGCCGTTTTTATATCGTCCTGTCCGAGCGCGTCCTCAAATTCCCGGTAAGTGTTCCGGTTGTATTTAACAAAGTCCGCCATCAACTGTATCAGCAGCTCACCTTGAATAGCGCTTGTGTTTTCCGCATAGGTAAAGCTTAACGGCGTAAGGAATTTCAGCAGGCATCGCCATAAATCCTGCGAAGTGAACGGCTTGCCGACAAAATCCCGCATACCAAGCGATCTATACAATTCCATTTCGCCGGCAATAATATCGGCGGACATAGCAACAACAGGCGTTTCTATCCGCATATCATTGATTGCCCGCATCGTCTCAAGCCCGTCCATTACCGGCATGTGTATATCCATCAGAATAAGATCAAACGGCTTTTTTCCACGAACAATTCTATCTCTAATTTTTTCAATACCCGATTGTCCGTCACCGGCTATTTCAACAAAGAGGCCGACTTTCGACAAATGCTCGGCAATCACGCGCTGATTCATTTTGTTGTCTTCGCAGACCAAAACTTCCCCCTGGAAAACAGGCCGCGCTATCAACGCGCCGGGCTGCTCCGTTTCGTCACCGGACATTGCCGCTGCCTCGTCGCCGCCTGTTTCGGAAATAGCCGCGTCAAAAAACAGCGAAAAACTTACCGCGCAGCCTTCGCCCGGCTTGCTTGCGATTTTGACAACACCACCCATCATTTCCACCAGTTTTTTGACAATCGACAATCCCAAACCCGTTCCGCCGTACTCGCGTGTTGTGCTTATATCGGCCTGATGGAACGGCTCAAAAATACGCTCGATTTGCCCGGCGCTCATGCCTATTCCGGTATCTTTCACCTCAAAACGTATGGACGCGCCGCTTTCGGTTTCGCTTTCCGTTACGGCGGATAATCTCACTTCACCGTCATTAGTAAATTTTATGGCGTTTGACAAAAGATTGATCAAAATCTGCCTGAGACGAGTCGGGTCTCCGCGTATTTTTTTGCCTCTAATATCTTCGGCGAAAAAACGCATGATAAGATTTTTTTCCATGACTTTAGGCATCATCATCGATTCGCATGACATAACCAGCGCGTACAGATCGAACGAGATATTTTCCAGCCTCATCCGGCTGGATTCTATTTTTGAAATATCGAGAATATCATTGATGATTTGCAAAAGATATTGAGAATTGCCGATAACCATACCCAGATATTCTTTGGTAAGAGAAGAAACCGCGTGATCGAGCGCAAGTTCAGTGAACCCGATAATGCTGTTTATCGGCGTGCGGATTTCATGACTCATATTGGCCAGAAACGCTGATTTTGCCGCGGACGCTTCTTCGGCTTCGGCCTGTTTCCGGGCAAGCATTTCTATATCAGTAATATCCTGCACAACCTCGATGTATCCCGCAGTTTCATTTTCCGGTGTTTTGAGAACATCAACATCAACCTGATACGAATGATTTTTGTGCGTAAAAAATGTCCGCTTTTCGCCCCGGCGCGCGCACTCAATTCCGCAGGCGCTCGTATTGCAGATACTTATGTTCCAATTGGTACACGGCTTGCCTATATATTCGTCCCGCTTGATATTCAGAAAATTTTCGACAGCGGTATTAATAAATGTCCAATTTGTGTCCACGTCCGTAACCGTGACCGGCAATGGTATAGCGTCCAGAATAGATTTGTACCAGAAAGCAAGCGATTTCCGGTATTCACTTTCGCGGTTGATTTCATTCATCATAGCGGCCTGTTCGCGCAAATCGCGGATATATGAAACCATTCTAATTTCGCCCAAACTTGCCACACGGCTAATCGTTACTTCGGACGGTATAGGATCGCCTGAAATATTTTGGTGCATCCAATTAAAACGGAACGATCCTGCTTCGATAGCTCTTTGCGTATACTCCTCGATAAGTTCAGCGGACTTTCTGCCGTCCGGCTGGTATTCCGGGGAAAGAGCGTCAAACCTGTCAATGTATTCCTGCCTGTCTTTAAGCCCGAAAAGTTTTATCGCCTCGTTATTGCAATCAATAATTTTTTTACCGTCAAACATATTGCAGGCCAGCGGATTAGCGTTCAACATTGCGCTGGCGCGTTCTTCACTTTCGCGAATCTTTTTCATCATCGCGTTGTATTCCCGCTTGTCCTCGATATATTCGCAAATAATGTTTTCGCCGCCAAACTTCATGCTAACCAGCGTAACACTCGACGGAATCAATTCGCCGTCCAGCGTATTGTACAGCCAGTCGAATCGATGCCAGCCCCGCTCGTGAGTAATCACGTTGTACTCATCAATAAGTTCGATAGATTTTCTGCCATTACTTTGATATTCAGGAAACAGATTAAAAAAATTGTCGATATAATCCTGTTTGGTTTCGAGGCCAAACATTTCGACAACCGCCTGACTGCAATCAATAACATTTCCGTCCGCCCCGATCAGACTTGACGCGATAGGATTAAAATCAAGCATGAGTTTCGCGTAAGCGGCAGCCTCCCGCATTTTTTCGGATTTTAATTTCCGGTCAACAGCGTTAATTAACATTAGTCCGGTTATTTTCAAAATGCCGATGTCGGACTGTGAAAAAATCCGCTCGCTCACACAGTCATCAACCCGGAAAAAACCCCAGAATTCATTATTCAAAAAAAGCGGAATAATCACCAGCGTTTTAATTTTACGGCGACTCACAAATTCACGTTCACGCGGCGAAAGATCACCAAACGGCCTATTAACACATTCGCCCGCCCTGCATTTTTCTTCCCAGCCCGGAAAGCTGTCGTATGAAAACCGCAGCCCATTTAAACTCGGCGCAAGTTTTTTTCCCGTATCACTCAGCCATTCGCAATTCAAGAAAAAATACAGCCTGTCATCCGCCTGAATATTTTGCCAAATCTGTATACGGTCAGCCCCCACACATTCCCCGATAAGAGCCAGCCCCTGCGTCAACGATTCCGCGAAAGAGTCATCACCGATAGCAAGCAATATTTCCGCGACACTATTGAGCATTGTTATCAGTTCTTCGGTGTCCGCGAAACGGGTTTTATTTCTTTTCATCGGCTATTACCTCAAATCTGAAACAGGGATTTCCATTGAAGTATAAAAATCAAAAAATAATTATATCACATAATTATGCACAACGGAAATTTTTTTTCGAGTCACTTTCAGCGTGATATTACCCCTATTATTGGCTGTATCCCGCATGATTTAACGTAAAACTACACACATTTGTTATTTTAAGAAAGGGGGGCTATTTCCAAACGGCCGTCCGCATACCGCCGCATTTTCTGCCCCCTTACGCTCCAGCCTTGCTCCAATCGTTGCGCAAAGACTTGCGGAGGGCTTACAGCCCGGAGCAAGTCTGCCGCTATCCCCCGGCTTTCCGGTTTCGCCGGATAGCTTCGGAGTTTGGCCGCGCCAAACTCCACGCATTGATTGTAAAAGAGCAGGGAACAGTATCTTGCTTAGTTATCGGCGCGTAACGCTTTGACAATCAGATTGCAAACTGATATCCCACTCCGTCAAGCTCCCTGTCATTGCGAGCGAAGCGTGGCAATCCAGCCGTTGACAAGATTGCTTCGTCGCCAACGATCCTCGCAATGACGAAAGCCCGCGCAGCAAAAAATACGTAAAACACCACGCGCCATTTACTTACAAATACTAGTTTGCTCATTGTTCCCCAAACACGGGGATAGCGCAAGACGCGAAGCGGCTGGAGCGTAAGGGGGGACACGATAAATGTTTCTGTGTGCCGGTGGCAGCGCGGAAAGTGTCCCCCCTTTTATTTTTTATGATATGATGTGTATGGTATTTGTATTTACGAAAAGGGGGATGGTGATTTTATGACGGAATTGACTTCTATGAAAAATATCGGCAAGGCAATCGAAAGCAAGCTCAAATCGGTTGGGATTTGTTCGGCGGAAGAATTAAAAAAGGTTGGCAGTAAGGAAGCTTTTTTTCGCTTGAAAACAAGTTGTTCCAATGTTTGTTTGGTTCATTTATTTACGCTGCAAGGCGCTGTCGATGATATTGACTATAATAAATTATCCGAAGAAACTAAGCGCGATTTAAAAGCGTTCAGTGATGAATTAAAGTGAACGTCTGATCACGCCCTACCCTTTCGACTTGCGGACTTGCCGGATTGACAAAATAGTCCAGGGCTGGTAGGATTTTTTTGCTGTCCATGAAGGGCGGCGGCCGTTCCAGTAGTAACGGATTCCCAGCCGGGAATTTCGGAGATGAACCCCGTACAAATGATCTTCGCGAAAGATCGAACAATTTTCTCATTTTTTAATTATTGAAGGGATTCGGATTCCTTTGCGATGGCATGAAGCTGTTGTGCCGCAAAACGGAATTGCGTGTTCGCGAGCGGGATTCTGCCGGCACGGGGAGGTGTTTCATTTTCAACGCGAAAAAAGTAAAAAAAATTATCGCCGGTATTATCGCGGGAATTATTCTTGCGGCTTGTCAAGCGCAGATCGATCCGCGTGATACGCAATCAGGCAGACTGCCGCCGGATTTGGAATCACCGCTGATTGGCACGGCGTGGCGTTACGAAACCTGGGGGCAAACGCTCTATTTTGAATCCGCCGAAACTGTGATTCACAACGGAACTGATTCCTATGAATATTTCTACGACAAGGCCGCGCGCGCGGGGCGAATAGGTGTTCTCGGTAGTTTCACCGTCACGGTGGACTCTGTGACGGCGGACTACAAACTGATCAATTTTCCCGATTTCAAGGGTTACGGTCATGGCGCGGATTTCACGCGGATTGACTGACAACAACATTTTTTACAGGAGTTTTTTATGAAAAAGATTTTACATGGGGCGTTGCTGCCCTTGATACTGATTTCGTTTGTTTTTTTTGCCGGCTGCCCCGCTGCGGGGACGGATTCAAGCGATGTCAAAGTTACGCTGAGCAAGGTGGAGCAAAACGGATCGGCGGCGCAGACGACTTATCTGTTGACGCTTACTTTCAGTGAAGCTATTCCCGGTCTTACCGCCGATGACATCAATCTTTCCGGCGTGGAGGGCGTGACAAAAGGCGCGCTGAGAAAAGCCGATACCGGTCCGGTCTACACTTTGCCGGTGAGCGGCTTTACCACGGGCGGCCAGTTGACGGTAACAGCGGCGAAAGCGGGTTTTGAAATAATTGGCTCGCCGAAAATAGTTACTATCAATTACAGCGAAGTTGCCAATGATGAATTGGTCAATTCTGTCTGGATGGGGACAACTCCCCAGAATAACGGCAAAGGCTGGCTTACTATTACATTTAGATCAGGCGGCAGAGCTATTTGGGCGTTCAACACCGATAACACCACCAACGAATGGGTCTATACGTTTGACAACAACGATAGTGGAACTGTCATAAATCCAGCGGGCGGCTGGACACCCGCTCCCAACGGCTTTACTGTTTCAGGCGATACCTTGACCATTACTAATTACGGGAATCATACGGGAGGCCCCCGGACATTCAAACAGGTGCGGCAGGCGGATTTAACAGTGACAGACCCGGTTCCCTTTACCATCGAACCCCTTGACGACAATCTGATTGATTCTGTATGGGGAGGCTCAACTCCCGCGTCAAGCAATACAAGCTGGCTGACGATTTCTTTCAGGGCGAAACGGACAGCGGAAGGGCTATATGAAGCTGAAATGGCCGGAGACAATGTAGCCGTTTTGTCGTATGCCCATGACAATACCACCGCCGTCTGGGAATATTCCTATACCAGCGCGGATAAAACAGGAACGGCGTTTACCAACGGCCGTAAACCCGACGGCTCCGCGACATCGTGGAATCCCGGCGCGTACACCATTAGCGAGGACGGGCTGACCATGACCTTTACCAGTTTTATGGGACAAGAGCGTTCCTTCAAACGCTACCGGTAAACAGCAAAAGGGAAATTGTATGCGCCGGATTTTTTTGCTGGTTTTCTTTCTGATGCCGTTGTTTGTTTTTCTTCCCTGTTTTCTGTCCGCTCAGGAAGCGGCGCGTGACACGGCGCAAAACGTGGAGGAGGATGACTGGCTTTTCATGGAAGGAGAAGGGTTGACTATCGAGGCGGAAGCGCCCCGGCGGGAAACTCAACAGATAAATCCGGCGCTGCCGCAGCGCTCCGAACTGGGAACGAAAAAAAATATTGTTTCCGGGGAGCAAATACTCAGGCAGGGTTCTGAGGATTTTTCCGATACTTTGCGAAATGTGCCGGGAGTGATTGCCGGGCAGAAAAATCTGGCGGGAACAACCACCGGCCCCAGCCTTTTTATTCGGGGGCGGGGGTATACGCATCCTTCCACGGATATTGCCGTGTTTTTTGACGGCGTTCCCCGCTACGGATTTATTTACGGACAGTCAATGGCTGACGGTATTCCGCTTAACGCAATCGATCATATCGAAGTGTACAAGTCGCCCCAGCCGGCGGAATTCGGCTCAGGCTACGCGCTCGTCAATGTGCAGCCTCGTTCAATGGAAGGCGAGGGCTGGACGGCGGAAGGCGGCTTTTCCGGGGGGAGTTATTTCACGTTTCTGGAAAACGCCGCCTTCGGTCTGCGAAAAGGGCGTTTCGATATTTTCGCCGCGCAGAGCTGGACATCAAGTAACGGCCATGTCGTCCATTCCGGCGCGTATCAGCAGAGCTATTATCTTAACGCCGGAATATTGCTCAATCCCTATTGGGAACTCAGGCTTCTGGGAAATTATGTGGACGCGCAAACCGAACAAGCGCCATACACCGGTCAAAGCCGGAACGATATTTTAAGTGAATACCAGACAAACGGCTTTTTTTCCACCGCGACATTGACAAACGAATATTCGAACGCAAAAGGTTTTGTGAAACTCTATTTCAATAACACGCAATTCAAATGGCTTAACGAAGAGCCCCGCATACCAGGTGACTGGTCGCTGCAAGCCCTGGACGCCTTCGGCGCAAAAGCGCGGGAAGAATTGACGTTTTTTGAAAAACTCAACGTTGTGATTGGCATGGATATTGACTGGATGCTTATGAAAAACGAGGATCACAACACGACCCGCCCATCGGTGACAACCAATTTTCCGGCGATGATTTTGTACACTCCCTATGCCGGAGCGTCATGGCTGTTCGGCGATGAAGAAAAATTGAGCATAACGCCGTCGGCGGCAATTCGCGGTTATTTTCACAGCGTGTGGGCGAACGAAGCTTCGTGGCAGGGCGGGCTTGCGCTGGGCTGGAAAGCCCTTGATTTTAATTTTAACTATTCCAGAGGTCTGGTTTTTCCCGCTCCCGCGATCATTCAATCACTGCTGGGAAATTCGACAGCATATAACGCGGCGGATTTGAAAAGTGTCGAGCCTGAAAAAAACGATTGTTTTGAATGGGGAATAAGCTTTGCGCCGAAAGCGGGAAAACTGTTTTCATACGCGCTTGACAGTTCGTATTTTTACATTGACGGCAAGGACAGAATTATTGTCAATTCGCAAATTCCCGGCAACGCTTCCCCTGTTTCGTTTTTCAGATTACAAGGGCTTGAACTTGCGGCGTCTATTATTTTTTTCCCGGATAAATTGCTGGCCAAAACCATCGAAATATTTTACGGGAGCACATGGTACACGGATTTAAGCGCGTCAGACGAAAACGGCAATACCGTGAAAAAAATGCCCTTTACTCCCGACTTCAGCCTGTCCGCCGGATTTCGCTGGGTGTTTTTTGACAATTTTCATCTGGGCGGAGATTTTCAGTTTTTGCGTCAAATGTATTCAGGCGGACTTGGGCAATCGCCGTCTTTTTCCGCGCCCGCCAAAGAAAACAAGCTCAAGGATATTTGCCTTTTGAATCTGCGCTTGGGTTTCCGTTACGCGAAAGAAAAATGGCGGCTTGTGGATTCCGAAATTTTTGTTTCCGTCAACAATATCCTCGATTACCAGTACGAATATTACACAGGCTTTGTCATGCCGGGCATTACATGGATGGCGGGCGGCCGTTTCCAGTTCAAATAATTCGCGCCGGACTATTTTGTTTCACGCTTGCTCTGTGATATGATACTCCTAATTAATTAACAGGAGAGTTTTGTATGCACATCGTAGTTATTGACGGAATGGGCGGCGGTATCGGAAAAGCCGTTGTCGAGCGGCTGTGCCGGGAAAAAACGGACTATTCGATTATCGCCGTGGGAACAAACGCCATAGCTACATCGGCAATGCTCAAGGCGGGCGCGGATCAATCGGCCACGGGCGAAAACGCCATTATTTTCAACTGCGGCAGGGCGGACGTGATCATCGGCACCATCGGCATTGTACTAGCCAACTCAATGTTAGGCGAAATCAGCCCGCAAATTGCCGGGGCAGTCTCTTCAAGCCGCGCGCTCAAAATATTGATCCCCGCATCCAAATGCAACACCCTTATCACCGGTATCAAAGAACAGCCCGCAGCGCAGCACATCGACGAAATACCCGCGATACTGCACAGAATCGCCGCCGCCAGTATTACCGGATAATTCCGATTGCCATTGCGTATGTAATCTGTCCGTGATTATCGTTTAATTGGAATGAAAATACATCTGAATAACAATCTAATAGCGCATTTTTAACGAAAAGCCGCTATTCAATTACGCTATTAGATTGATTGATTTCTGCGGCCTAGAAGACTTGAACTTCCATGCCTCTCGGCACCAGCACCTCAAGCTGGCGTGTCTACCAGTTCCACCAAGGCCGCAATATCAAGAGAATACTCATTTTTTACATTAATGTCAATGGCGGGCTGAACAGGCGAATGCCTGTTCAGCCTCGGAGTTTTGCCATACGGCAAAACTCCACACAATTACTGTAATGAAAGGGGGGCTGTTTCCAGACATTTCCCGGCACATGGAAGCCTTCCCTGCCCGCCCCCCTTACGTCTCCGCCCGCTATCGCGGGCTGCGCCTATCCCCCGGTCAGAGAGCAATGTAGTACTCGGCGCATGGCGCTTCTTGTGTTGATTACTGCGCGGACTTTTGTCATTGCGAGAAGCGTTAGCGACGAAACAATCTTGTCAATGGCTGGATTGCCACGCTTCGCTCGCAATGACGGGTGGGGGCTCGCAATGACAGGGGGCTTGACTGCGCGGGCTTCCAGTTTGCAATCTGATCGTCAAAACGTTACGCTCCGATAACTAAGCAAGATATTGCTCATTGTTATCTGATCCAAAATTCCACTATGACAATAAAAGGTATTATACTGCGGGGCAGAGCCCCGCGCCCGCCACCTCAAACCTGCGGTTCGATGCGGCTTTTCGCGGCAAGCCGCGGGGTATTAAACCTTTCGTCTCTACATCTGTGAAATACTCGCTTATCAGTTCCTTTCCCATTTTTTCTATTTTCAGGCAAAACCAAAATTCCGTGATGGAATGCTCTTATATCTTGACGAAGGATTTTCAAAAGCGAGAAGAAGCTGCCGCCGCCGGGACGAATTTTTTGCAGGTTTACGATTCATGTTTGACCGTTTTTTCTTTGCTTCTTCGGAAAAAACATAGAATATTGATATATTGTATGAATAGTGATAGGATAATATATAACAATTTTGAGGTATAGATTGAGAAAAGATTTTGTATATTGTATTGAAGAAGCAAAAAAATGTGAACGAATTATAACCTTTTCTTTTAAAGGCACAATCAATTTAATTGATAAACATTTACTTGATAGTGAAACAGTCAAGTACGTAATGGGTTGTAATCTTGGCAGATATGCTAATAATGAATCATTAAATATACAGCCATTTAATTTAAAAAATGCAAAACCTGGAATATTAATTATAACAACTAAGAGGATTCTTCATTGTTTTCGAGCGTTGTTTTCGAATGAAATTGAACAAATAATGCTTAAAGATATAAACAATATAGAATCTAAAGGGAATTTTTGGGGCTCTATCATACGTGTTCAATCAACTACAAACATTATGGACATTAATATTCGTAGTAATTTAGTAACAGAAGTAACTAAATTATTACATGAATTAAGAGACAATCCCAAAGATGTTATATCTCATAATATAAATAATTTTTCATATGCCAAAGAAAGTATCGAGCGGATTATTCTGCGGAAAGCCAAAGAGACTAAGGGGATTTTGACAGCGAGCGAGGTAGTTCTGGCGGCGAATATCTCGATTGACGAGGCGAAAAAACATCTGGACGCGATGGTTTCCAAAGGATTCGCGGAATTGCGGGTGCGTAAATCGGGCAGCTTGGTTTATACGATTCCCGATATTCTGGACATGAACGAGCCGTTGGAAGATTTTTAATCCGCGCCGGTTTTATGTTAAGGTTTAAGTCAGCGAAACTTATTTCAATAGGACTTCTGTTCTGCCAAACCGGGTGACGCAAGAGTGACAGACCACTTACAAAGATCGGCTGATCTCTGCGCTAATTCAAAACGGAAACGAAAACCTCAATTGTTTTTCTTCAATTTTCCCCAAATTGACGCGCATGGCGCGGGGTACGCATATATCCGGCATAGTTTGTAAGAGGAGCGGAGTCACTCCTCTTTTTTTGGGGAAAAAAAACCGGAAAATTGGGGGATAGCGCAAGACGCGCGAAGCGCGGCTGGAGCGTAAGGGGGGACACGATAAATGTTGCTGTATGCGAAAAAAAGCGCGGAAAGTGTCCCCCCTTTTTTAATCTGGACAATTTCTTACAATACATGTGTGGAGTTTTCGCGGAGCGAAAACTCCGAAGCTGTCCGGCTTTGCCGGACAGCCACATCATTTTATTACAGGGTGTCGGGGGAATCGAGGGCGGCGGGGAGGCGCATGGTGGTTTCCAAATATCCCATGCGGCGTTTTTTTACGTTGATTTCCATGAGGGCGTAACCGTCTGATTCGAGGACACGGAAGCCCCGGATTGAAACAGGGTCTTGATCGGAAATGCCGGCTTCATCGGCGATGCTGCCTCGGACTACTTTTTTGACGAGGTATGATGACGAAAGGGACTGCCCTTGAGATGGCGAAAGGATGAGGCCGAAGAGTGGGGCGGCCATGCGTTCTTTGGTGTCGATTTTTGCGGCTTCCGCAAGGGGGATTTCGGGGCGGGCGGCGGTCATGAGGATGTGCCGTGTGGTTTCGTTTCCTGTGGCGTCAGTTGTTTCAAGGGCGATGAGTTCTCCGGGTCTGGACTGAAAAATTACGTCTTGAAGCGCGGGGATAAGCATTCCCTGGGCGGCTTTGATTTCTTCGCCGTTTATGGTTTTGATTATAGTTCCCTCGGCCAGGCGGTGTTCGGACGCGGGGGTGTTGGGAGCGGCGTAGATGATTTCCGCGCCTGACGATGTTTCGCTGAGGGAAACGCCGAGCCAGGGGCGTTCCGCTTTTCCTCCGGCGATCATTGCGGGGAGGGCCGCAGCGAGCCGTTCGGCGGGGACGGCGAAATTTAATCCTTGAAACTGATCGATTCCCGCGTAGACGATTCCCACGAGCCGCCCTGATGTGTCGATGACAGGCCCGCCGGAATTGCCGTGGTTGACGGCAGCGTCGATCTGAATGACATCGCCTATCTGCAAAAAGCGGCGACTGGCGGAGGAGACTATTCCGCTGGTGACGGTTTTTTCAAGCCCTACGGGAGAACCGATGGCAAGAACTGTATCGCCGACACGGGGTATGACCCGGTCAATGACGGAGAAAACAAATTCGGGTTTGTATTCGGTTTTGATCAACGCGAGGTCCATCGCTTTATCCCAGCCGATTACCCGCGCAGGGAAAAGGGGGCTGGCCGAATCGCCCATGCGGATATACATGCGCGAATAGCCTTCGTATTTGGGGTCGACTTCGCTGGAAATGACGTGATAATTGGTGATGAGATAACCTGCGGCATCGACAAAAAAGGCCGAGCCCAGCACGCGATCGGAGAAACCCATGCCCTTTTCTACTCGTATGCCCCGGTCGACAATGACTGTCGCTACGCCTCCCCGCGCCATTTCCTCAACGCTGTCGCGGCCTTCGGCATATTCGCGCAAATTGCCGGGAATGCGCCCGTCCGCGCCGTTTGCCGCAAGTTCCGCGGCGGAAAGGAAAAAGGCGGCGGCACGGCGTTGTTTAACGGCAGCCGCGCGTTCAAGAAAAAAAAGCGCTTCATCGCGCCGAGGACATTATTTTCTTCGAGTTTTTTCTTCGCGCCGGCAAGGAGAAAATCCGGTTCCAGGCCGGAAGTTTCAACCTCCACGCCGAGGCTGGAAAGGGAACGGCTGAGTGAAGCGGCATCGTCCCACCGCTCTTCTTCAACCGCTTTTTTTTGCAGATTCCGCAGATTTTCTACTGCGTCATTTTCAAGGGAAAGCAAGGTCTGCGCTTCATCGTCCGCCGGCGTGTACAATTTCCGGTAAATGCCGATAACGTCGATGGCCTTCACGGGGTTTTCCGTAGAGAGCTTCCTGATGTCGTCCATGCGTATTTCGCTCGCGGAACGGAACGGAGCAAGCCGCTTTTCCTGAGTTTCCAGACTGAGGCATGAGAGAAAAAGGCACACGCACAACGCGCCCAGAGGTATCACGGCAAAACGTGGAAAAATTTTATCTGGCTGCCCGGTTTTTATTTTTTTATTTTTGTTCACTTTCATTGTTTTGATTTCCGTTCCTTGTTTCAGAATAGTTCCTTATTCCGCTCCCGTCCATATCCCATGAGTAAACAACCGAGCCGTCGGGAAGATACTCCTCGGCGTATTCGTAAAAGCCGTCACCGTTCCAGTCGCTTTCCGTCAATTCAACCGTCACGCGAGATTCTAGCCCGTCCATGCTTGAGGTTTCTGTTTTGCGGAAACGCCGCGTAGTTTCCATGCGGGAATCCAGATCGAGATCAACACGCCGCAGCGCGGGAATCCCCTCTTCGTATTCGGTAACGGAAACAACTTGTCCGTTTAATATTTCGGTCGACCGCCACGGAATGCCTTGATCGATGTCCGTCCATTCGACAGCGCCGGCAAACTCCGCGCCCGGTCTTTGAATTTGCAGAGAATAAAAAACAAGATTTCCGCAAGTCAAACGCGGCTCGCGGGTTTCCGGCTGGGGATACAAAAGCCCTGCGTACTTTTCGCTGCCCGGCATTTCCGTAAACATAAGCGGGGCAAAGCGGAATTCTCCGGGACGCGGAATATAGACATCTGAGTCCAGTTCCGCTCGCAAAACAGCGGGATATTTTTCCCAGTGAATCAAAGCGGAACGGCTTTTGCCGTCTTGATCAGGCAGCAGCGTCACCCGCGCCCATTGAGGCTCGCCGCCCGCGAACGAAACAAACATGTCGGTTATTCCGTCCTGATCATCATCGCGGGAATATTCCATCAACGCGCCGCCCGCGTAACGAGCGCTGCTTTCAGGAAACCCGTCCTGGTCGTCATCGGCGGTAATCGCCCCCGAAAACACAAGCAGTTTTTGCGCGAATAATTCCCTGCCGTCTTCGCCGCGCAAAAGACCGCCCGCCTGAAAAATCAAATCCCTGTCGATAACGCGCCCGTTATCCGCGATAGCGCCGTTTCCGAAAATTTCTTCAGCGGCCTCGGTGTCGCTTATCACGCCCAAATTAAGGGCAGCCGGAACAGAGGCGGGCGCGGGAGTAAAATTTTCCTTTGAGAGCGGAGCGAGGCTTCCTGTCCGGTACGCCGCGACAAGCCTGAAAGCCTCGTTCGTGTCGCGGATAAAGGGAGCGGCCAGCCACGCCAATTCGGGGTCAAGCTCAAGTAAAAGGGGGAGTCTTTTTAAGGCAAGTTCCATCAGATAACGATCCGCCGCGCCCGAATCCTCCGCCGCGTTTAAGGGAAATTCTTCCCCGGCGGGAATTGTTCCCACGGCGTAATGAAAGAAAATTCGCAAGGGGCGGGGATCACGCGGATACCTGTCCATCGTTTCCAGCATTGCCTTGCGGAATTCGGCTCCCCTGACGGCCGCGCTCCCGCTTATATCCCCTGCGGCGGCAGAATTCCCCAGCATCCCCTTGAGAGCGTCCAGCCGCAGAACAGCCGCGTCCGCGTTTTCAGGAACGGCGGCAAGAAACGAAAGTGCCCCGGAATAATCGCGCAGCGCGATAAGATACCGCGCGGCCATAATTTTTGCTTCGGCTGCAGTATGACGCTCCCACAATCCCGCCGAAATCGCCCGGTTAAGAGCATTCAGCACGGCGCGCCGGTTTTCTCCCTCATGTTCAAGAACCTGCGCCAGCAAAAACGAAACGTCAGACGACACGTCCGCGTAATCATCCGCCCGCTGGAGAGCCGCCAGCGCTTCGTCCCAGCGGCCTTCATCAACCGCCTGACGCGCCCACAGATAATAACGCCCGGCGGGATTCTCATTCCGGCCTTCGTCCGCGTTTTTATCCGGCGCGGCAGTCTGGGCAAAAATACCCGCCTGAACTGTGACGCATAACAATAGCGGTAACAGAAAGCGGGTTTTCATACACATTCCCTAAATCTTTTCTCTGGGCGGCAATCCCAGAATTTCCCGTACTTCATCGTCCACGAGAGTTTCCCGGACAACTAAAGCGTCGGCAAGTTTTTCCAGCTCCGCCTTGCGGCTATTGATTATTTCACCGGCCGTTTCGAGAGCGCGGTCGAGAATGTCTTTAATTGCCTTGTCAATACGCAGGGCGGTATCCTCCGAATAATCCTTGTGCCGCGCGATTTCCTTGCCGATAAAAATCGGCTCGTCCTCTTGACCGTAAGCCACCGGCCCCAGCGTTTCGGCCATTCCCCATTCGCAGACCATGTGCCGCGCCATTTCTGTCGCCTGCTGAATGTCCTGCTTTGTGCCGGTAGTGGTTTCATTGTAAAAAAGTTTTTCCGCAAGCCAGCCGCCGTAACAAATCGCTATGCGATCTTCTATCCAGCCTTTGGCGCGGCTGTAACTGTCCTCAACAGGAAGGGAAAGAGCCATACCCAGCGCGCGCCCGTGAGGAACTATCGTCACTTTGTGCAACGGATCGGCGTTTTTCAGGAAATAATGCAAAAGAGCGTGTCCCGCTTCATGTACGGCGGTCATGCGCCGTTCCTTGTCGGAAACTACCAGCGTTTTACGGGCAACACCCATCAGTACTTTGTCTCTGGCTTCCTCAAAATCGGCCATTTCGACTTCTGTTTTGTCCTTGCGGGCGGCAAACAGGGCGGCCTCATTGACCAAATTGGCAATATCCGCGCCGCTCATTCCCGGCGTGGCTCTGGCAATGCGAGATAAATCCACGGCATTGTTCATCGGAATTTTCGCGGAATGAATCCGCAGAATCGCCTCGCGCTCCTTGATGTCCGGCATAGCGACAACCACCTGCCGGTCAAAACGTCCGGGACGCAGCAGCGCCGGATCAAGCACGTCGGGACGGTTCGTGGCGGCAAGTATTATCACGCCGTCTTTGGAATCAAAACCGTCCATTTCAACCAACAACTGGTTAAGCGTTTGCTCCCGCTCATCGTGACCACCGCCGTAACCCGCGCCCCGCGTCCGGCCGACCGCGTCAAGCTCATCAATAAAAATAATACACGGAGCGCTGCGCCGTCCCTGCTCGAACAAATCGCGCACACGGCTTGCCCCGACACCGACAAACATCTCGACAAAATCGGAGCCGGACATGTGAAAAAAAGCCACTCCCGCCTCGCCCGCGACAGAACGTGCCATAAGCGTTTTTCCCGTTCCCGGAAGCCCGACCAAAAGCACGCCTTTGGGAATACGCGCGCCCATTTTGGTAAATTTCTGGGGATTTTTGAGAAACGAGACAACTTCCTCAAGCTCAAACTTCGCGTCTTGCTGTCCGGCGACATCGGCGAAACTCACTTTTTTTCCTTCGTCCTGATAACGCTTTGCCCGGCTTTTTCCGAACTGAAACGTTTTATTTCCCGCGCCCTGCATATTTCTGAACATAAACCAGATAAAGCAAAAACCGATGACCCACGGCAAAAATTCCAGGACAACGCGCAGGGGATTCACTTTAGCGACAGCCCCGGAAACATTAATATTTTGCTCCCGTAATTTAGCCATCAGATTCGGGTCTTGATAAGGAATACGGGTTTTGAGCTGAGTCGCGCCCTGAGACGCGGAAGCCCGCAGAACTATGTCAAGCGTATCGTCATCGTGAATAGTCACCGCCTCAACCTGATTCTGCTCGATGTAACGGGTAAAATCGGAATACGAAATTTCCCGCACAACCGGAGCGTTCCCCCTGAAAAATTGCGAGGCGAACAGTACCAGCATTACCAGAAAAAAGACAAGGGCGAACCTGTTTGGCCGCCAGCCATGCAACCCCGGACGAGGTGTCCGCTCCGGTTGTTTATCATTTTGATCATTGAACATTAGTTCCCCCGATTTTTATTTTTATCGTCACCGTATAATAATCACGCGGATTTTGCGCCGCGCCGAAAGCGGAGCGAGCCAGTAAACCTTCCGGCCCGATAAAAGCCGCGATTCCCTGGGCGCTTACCGCGCTTATCAGCCGTTTTCTCATGCCGCCTGAGAACGCGCGGGCTTTGACAATTTTCCCGCTGTCTTCGGCAACACAATCGCTCTTGAGAGCGCGTCTAAAAACAAGCGGAAGCCGCGCCTGAAAACTGCTTACCGTTTCGCCGCCGGAATCTAAACCGTTGGCCGCTTCAATAGTTACCCCTTTAAGAGTATATAAGCCGGCCTCTTTAATCAACAGAGAGAATCCCCGTTCTGAAATCCGGGGGCGCGTTTTCCGCACAATTACCTGCCCGCCGTCAACAAACGCCCGCACGGGGCCCATGTCAACGGCAACACGCTCTTGTCCGCCGGGCAAACTCAGGCAAAAACGCCGGACATTTTTCCGCCTGACCGCCGCCGGAACAGCTTGACCGGCAAGCAGCATATCCGCGCATTGAAACAAAGCTTCTTCCCGGATAATAACAGGCTGGGCAAAAAAATTCCCCGCGTCAGTCCGGCATGAATTTTTGCCCGAAAAAAGCCACACTACCCGCGCCGAGGCTTCGTCCCCGATAAAACCGGCGGCAAGAGACTGGGTTTCTGACAACGCCGGCAGCGCGGCCCTCCAGCGCGGAAAATATTCGTCCAGCGCGGGGATAAGGCAATGCCTGACGCGGTTACGCAGAAAACGGGTATCCTGATTAGTAGAATCCTCCCGCCACGAGATATTTTTTTCGCGCAGATATTGCAGCGCGTCCCGCCGCCCCAGATGAAGAAGCGGCCTAAACATACGCCCCCGGCTTTCGGGCATTGCGGCTAATCCGGCAGGCCCCGCGCCGCGCAGCACGCGCATCAGAGCCGTTTCCAGAAGATCATTGTGCGTATGAGCCGTAAGCACATAAACCCGTCTACCGCCGGTCTCCAGACGCAAAGCTTCCCTGTTCAACGCCCGCATACGGTACAGCCGGGCGGCCGCTTCCGGGCCTATTCCCATACGGCGGGCGGCGGCGGCAATTTTTCCGTGAGGAATAGACACAACCGTACAAGGCACATTCAAAGTTTCGCACAGACAGCGCACATATTCGGCATCAGCGCCGCTTTCTTCAGGCGGCCTCATTCCGTGATCAACATGCAGACAGCGCAGGAGAAAACCAGAAGAAAACTGTTCGGGATATTTTTGCCTGAGGATAGAAGAAACGGCGACAAGCATAGCCGTAGAATCCGCCCCGCCCGACACAGCGGCAAGATACACCGCCTTCTCATCACACCTTTCCAGCGCGGCGGCAATAATCCTTTCAAATTCGGCGCTTGTTATTGCTCTGCTCCTGCCGGGCGGAAACCGTTTTTCCCGGCTTCCGGCGGCAATAATTTTTTTAAGCATAGTTATCCCGAAATCCGCGCAAGAAAACACGCGGGTTTCAGGAAAACGTAAATTTTTAAGCTTTTTTCTCTGCGGCGGCAGGCGCGGCGGCGGCGGCTTCCGTTTCGGCAGCGGCGGCAGCGGCTTCGGCTTTGGCGAATTTCACCAGGGCGATAGCCAGCTCGCCAGAGGTAATCAGACGAACATTGTCCGCCAGAGGAATATCACGGACGTGCAATGTCTGGTTCGCCTTGAGACCGGAAATATCAATATCCAGCCGTTCCGGGAGGTCTTTGGGAAGACATTCCACTTCGATTTCGTGGAGCGGTGTTTCAAGCATACCGCCTTCCCGCACACCGATAGGATTGCCGTGAAGATGCAGCGATACTTTTGCCCGCAGAACTACACCGCTCTCTACCTCATAAAAATCGACATGCAGAATATTTCCGTCAACAATATTGCGCTGGGTATCTTTCACGAAAGCGTCAAAAGGCTTGCCTTCAATATCAACCTTGACAATGGTACTTTCGGATATATTTCGTATCCCCCGGCTGAATTCCAGCGCATCAAGATCGATAGTTACGGCATTACCAGACCTTCCGTACAGAACTGCCGGTATCCGCCCTGCCCGCCGAATCCGGCGCGAAGCGGCAGAACCTTTTTCTTGGCGGTTTCTGGCGGTTAAAATAACTTGACTCATTTCTACACCTCATAAAAAAATTGCATACCCGTGCAGGGTCACTCCTGGGACGACAGGGTTCGAACCTGTGAATGCCGGAGCCAAAACCCGGTGGCTTACCACTTGCCTACGTCCCAATGTTTGATAACAGCAAAACAAATATACCACAAATGCCCAAAGAATATCAATGGACTAATGGCACTATGTGTCAAGCGCGAAGGTAAAATTTTTTCGCCGGTTGGGAAAAAAATGTTCTTCAACGGAAGTTGCCAGAAAATGAGAAATTGCCTGGCAACCCCGTTATATTTCTACTGACATATCGTCCAGTCCCTCGCCGGAATCGTACTTCTCCAGAATCTGCTTCTGCATTTCCGCGCGAAATTCCGGGTGTATGGGATGAGCGACATCCTTATACTCCCCTGCCCGCGTTTTCCGGCTGGGCATCGCAATAAAAACACTGCTTTTTCCCTCAATGATTTTCACATTGTGTACAACAAAACAGTCGTCAAAAGTAACCGTTACATAGGCTTTCAATTTGCCCTCGCCGGCCACTTTACGGACCCTGATGTCTGTAATCTCCATGACGCTCTCCTTCTTTATGGTTGGTCCAATCTAAATTCTATCTTAACACTAATTAACTTTCATTTGCAAGTGGTAAACTAATGTTTACAAACTCCCAGTCTTTCAAAAGGTTCTTTTGTGCCCGAAACGCGCTTTTCCTGTCCGAAAAAATACCGAAACAAGCAGACCCCGCCCCGGAAAGACTCGCAAATTCCGCGCCTTCTTCCCGCAATTTTTCAAGCAGTTTCCGGTAAGCCGTTTTCACCCCGTTTGTCCGCAGAAAAACCGGCAAAAAATCATTTTCAAACGGCCATGTCCGGGGTTCCCGCTCAAGCGCGCCGATCAAAACTTTTTTCGCCACAGACCGCGCCCGCCCCCCCGGTTCAGAAGACGCGCCTGCTTTCAAACGGAATTCATCCAAAAGCCGGAACGCGCGCGCGGTTTCACTGGAAAAGCCCGGATACGCCAGCACAATCCACACATTTTCAGGGGCGGCAACCGGAGTGATTTTTTCCCCCCTGCCGCTGACCCAAGCCGCGCTTGATTCGTTGACGTTCAGAAAAAAAGGCACATCACTGCCCAAAGCCGCCGCCAAAGCCGCTAGTTCGCCGCGATCCAGCGAATGTCCGGGAGACGCGGAAGATGCCGCCAGCGTATTCAAAGCCAGTAAAGCCGCCGCCGCGTCCGATGATCCGCCGCCCAGCCCCGCGCCCATAGGAATTCTCTTGTCCACCCGAATCCGCAGCCCCTGATCAAAACCGGCCGCTTCGCGGAACAGCAAAACAGCCCTGAAAATAATATTTTTCTCAATAGGAATAGCCGGATTCATCCTAATTTCCAGCCGTCCCGCCGGGTCAATCGTCTCAAAATGCAACGTATCACCGAAAGAAAGCGCGAGAAAAATACTCCGCACACCATGAAAACCATCGGAACGGAGACTATTCACCTGTAAATGCAGATTTATTTTAGCCGGAGCCTGAACCGTAAGTTTTCGCATCTTCCCCATTGAAACACAGTTGCCGCTATTTTAACAAGGGGGCTGACCTGCTATTCGCCGGAGCGAATAGCAGGTCAGCTTCGGAGTTTTGCCATACGGCAAAACTCCACGCATTTTCTACGAATTCATTGTATTAAGAAAGGGGGGACACTTTCCGCGCCGTCACCGGCACACTGCAACATTTGTCGTGTCCCCCCTTACGCCTCCGCCCGCCATCGCGGGCTGCGGCTATCCCCCGGCTATTCGCCTTCGGCGAAAACTCCACACACGTCATTGCAATCCCCCTCCCGTCATTGCGAGCGAAGCGAAGCAATCCAGCCATTAACAAGATTACTTCGTCGCTAACGCTCCTCGTAATGACGAAAACGGCGCGGGGTACTTGACGTGTTGATTGCTATGCGGGAATTCGTTGTTCGCTGTCAGCGCGTAGCGAGATTCCGGGTCAAGCCCGGAATGACAAAACTATCCGGGTGGAAAACGCGGTGGCCATATATACAGCGTACCCCCGCCGCAACTACGCTAGACTTTTTCGGTGACTGACACTTTACGCTCTGGGGATTGGGGGAGTAGGGAATGGGGAATTTGTTGTTTGTAATCTAATCGTGGAAACGCAAAACCACAATTGCTTACAAAATTTTCCACACAGCAAGCGAAACGCGAAAATGACACCCAGACAGCGAACGGCAAATTCCCCAGTCCCCATTCCCTATTCCCCAAACTGGGGGATAGCGCAAGCCGCTTGCGGCTGGAGCGTAAGGGGGGCGGACGGGGAATGCGGCTGTATGCATGTAGCCGTTTGGAAACAGCCCCCCTTTCTTAATGCGACAAATGTTTGGAGTTTTCGCGGAGCGAAAACTCCGGAGCTATCCGGCAAAGCCGGATAGCCAAACAGCCCCCCTTTTTAATCTAAACATGGGATTATTACGGGGAGTTTCGGGCGTGAAAAAAAATTTGAAAAGTCGGTGAAATACCAGTTGACAATTCTCTAAACTCTAACTTAATGTTTCACATATATAATATATTCTAATACGGAGAGAATTATGATGTTGGATGCGACCACGGATAATCACGGAAATTTGGGAAATGAGTTTTTCCCGGTAGAGATTCCATCGTTATTGCCGGTTGAAAGCTTTGCGGCGGACGCCGGGGCTTATGCTGAGGAAGACACTTCCGTCCCGTTGCCGTTTTTCATCTTTTCGGAAGATGATGAAGATGATGATGACGACGACCTCGACGATGAGGATAGCTTCGATGATGTCGAGGACGATTTTGATGACGAGGATGAGGATGATGAAGACGATTTCGATGAGGACGATTTCGAG
>QMCE01000309.1_pt1 | contig 23958 bp, 20 predicted proteins | sample 1821851 | NCBI WGS metagenome assembly QMCE01 (sample SAMN09453174, study PRJNA476694) | Termite gut metagenome, whole genome shotgun sequencing project. | isolation source: worker | host: Odontotermes sp. | place: South Africa:Pretoria | collected 2016-01-28 | reverse complement strand
GGACTTCCCATTTCAAAATCTCCGAAAAATATCTAAAAAATATTCTGAACATTTGTTCTGTTTTTACTTGCATTCCCTAGAATGACGTGCTATAATCCAAATATATCGCGTGAGGAGAAATGGAGGGTCATCATGGAACTGCAAGCCCCTTTAGCCATATTGAAGAAACTTGAAATCCTGACGGACGCCGCCAAATACGACGTGGCCTGTACTTCCAGCGGCGTCGACCGCAAGGGTCAGCCGGGCAGCATGGGCAACGCCGTCTCGGGCGGCATCTGCCACAGCTTCGCAGCGGACGGTCGCTGCATCTCCCTATTGAAGATACTGTATACGAACGAATGCGTCTTTGACTGTAAATATTGCGTCAACCGTAGTTCCAACGACGTACCCCGCGCCTCGTTCACCCCGGAGGAGATTGCCGAGTTGACCATCTCCTTCTACCGCCGCAACTATATCGAGGGGCTCTTCCTCAGTTCCGGCATACGCAAGAATCCCAACTTTACCATGGAGCAGATATACGAGGCCCTGCGCCTGATTCGCCACCAATACCATTTTAACGGCTACATCCACATCAAGGCGATTCCGGGGGTCGACCCCCTCTTGATTGAGAAAGTGGGATGGCTGGCGGACCGGATGAGCGTCAACCTAGAATTGCCCACCGCCGCAGGACTGCGGGAATTGGCCCCGCACAAGACGCGCAAGACCATATTGGGGCCCATGCGACAGATTCAAGTGCAACGCGACCAAGACAGGGAGTTTCATGGAGAACTCCCTTACCATAAAAGGACGAACGCAATAGGGAGGAACCGTGACGCAGGTGGCGGAGCCGCCTTGGAAGCCAAACCCCGGGACGCCTTGGAAGCCAAGCCCCGGGACGCCCTGGAAGCCAAGCTACAAGCCGCCCTTCCGTCAGCTCATGATGTGGACGAAGGAGCCTCCGCACGTTTGAACGCCCCTATCGAACGACGCCAATCCACCGCCCTAGCCAAGCCCTCACCGAACGCCCGCTTCGTTCCTGCGGGGCAGAGTACGCAGGTGATTGTCGGAGCAACGGGGGAGAGCGATTATGAGATCGTTCATGTAGCGGAAGCCCTGTACCAACGCTTCGACCTCAAACGGGTATTCTACTCGGCGTTCGTCAATCCCTCCATCCAAGCCCCCTCCCGCTCCTCCATCTATTCCGACCTGCCCATGGCGTTGGACGGCCCGCCGCTACTGCGCGAACATCGCCTGTACCAAGCGGACTGGCTTTTGCGCTTCTACGGGTTTCAAGCGACGGAGATACTTACGCCCGACCACCCCCATTTGAACGTGCAGATTGACCCCAAGTGCAATTGGGCCGTCAACCATTTGGAATACTTCCCCGTCGAGGTGCAGACGGCCAATTATAAGACGCTGTTGCGCGTCCCAGGCATCGGCCCCAAATCCGCCAGCCGCATCGTGGCCGCCAGGAAGACGGCGAAGCTCGACTACCCCGACCTTAAGAAGTTCGGCGTCGTTCTGAAGCGAGCCATGTACTTCATCCTCTGCAACGGCAAGAGTATGACCTCGCACCAGATGGGCGAACGCTTCATCTTGAACAATTTGCTGGGTTTGAAAGAGACATTGCCTGCAAGGATAACGGGCGATACGCTATACGAGCAATTGTCCCTGTTTGATTAGGGGGCTTCCTACTTTGACGCACCCAGCGACAGCGTCTTGCAAAAGGCGAAAACGCACAAAACGCATGCAGGCTTACGACGAAGCGTGCCGCACAAGGTTATCAATGCCTTAGGGAGGCTTTTGACATGAAGAACACCCACGTTTACCTATGCGACGATTCTCTGGAGGGCGTCTTTACCGCCATTTACGACGCATGGGACAGTCGATACGGACACGAATACAATAAGGTGGTCGTTGCGGCAAGCGATTACAACCAAGAATTCTTCTCCGAGTACATTCCCGTAACGACGGACATGGAGAAGGCCGCAAAAGTGGCAAGCGGCATACGCAACCGCATTTCCCCCTTATTCTTCAACACCATACACAGAGCCGCCGCTTCCTATGAGGACGACAAGGCGGACGTCATCTATCGTTCCCTGATACTGGGTTTCCGCATGGGCGAAAAGGCCCTCGACCATATGAGCGACCCTTCCATCATGAGGCTCATCAAACTGCACGGCAACGTGGGGGGCGAGATTAATCATTGGTATGGCTTTCTGCGGTTTGTAGAACTCAAGAACCGCGTGTTGTTCGCCAAAATCAACCCCAAGAACAACCTCATACCCTTAATCGCCCCCCATTTTGCCGACCGCTTTCCAGAGGAGAATTGGGTAATAGCGGATACCACGCGCAACCTCATGGCCTTCCACCAACGCAGCGTCGGCTGTATGTACGCCTCAATCGACGACGTGGACTTGGCCGCTTTGGAAGGGGAGTATTCCGAGACGGAATTGGAGATTCAACAACTGTGGAAACACTTCGTCTGCACCATCGGCATCGAGTCTAGGACGAACGCCAAACTCCAACGCCAGATGCTCCCCCTTCGGTTTCGGAAGTACATGCCGGACTTTTCGTGAAAGCAACCTTGCGCGGCACGCTTTGCGAGCCTGCTCAGGTTCGCGGGCGCGCTCGCATCATTCAAGCAAGCTTGATGATGCTCATTTTGCTTTCGGGTAGCCAATGCTCTTTGCTTTCAGCCTTCCGCCATCTCGAAGAGAAACCTATCCCAGCACCCTACCGATATCCTCCCTCATGTCCAGCACGGCCTGCCTGGCGGCGTCGGCAAACCCCGCCTCGCCAAACCGTTCATAAGCCTTCCCTTTGTATGCGGCGATAATGCCTCTTGACGAATTGACAATGGCGCCAAGGCCGTCCTCATTAAAATAAGGCTTCAAGTCCTCCGCCGTACCCCCCTGCGCCCCATAACCGGGAACCAGAATGTACGCCTTGGGCATAAGCTTCCTCATGGCCTTGCCTTCTTCCGGGAACGTTGCGCCTACCACCGCACCCACGTAGCTGTAATCCTCCCCCATGTGTTCCCTGCCCCATTCGACCACCTTCTCACCAACCCGTTCATATAACGGACGGCCATCCACCAGACGGTCTTGGAACTCGCCACTCGAAGGGTTGGACGTTTTCACTAGCACAAAAATCCCCTTCTTCTCTTCCTTCGCCACCTCAATGAATGGCTTTATCCCATCCGAACCCAGATAGGGGTTGACTGTAATGAAATCCTCGCCAAAAGCAGTAAGCAGCTTACTCCCCACCTTCGCCTTGCCCAAATGGCCAACGGCGTAAGCTTGTGACGTCGAACCAATGTCTCCCCGCTTCACGTCGCCAATCACAATCAAACCCTTTTCCTTGCAGTAATCCACCGTCTTCTTGTAAGCCTTAACCCCTTCCACCCCAAACTGTTCATACATGGCTATTTGTGGCTTTACCGCCGGAACCAAGTCATGGACGGCGTCGACAATTCCCTTGTTGAATTCCCAGACGGCCTCGCTGGCGGCTTCGAGCGTCTCCCCCCAATCCTTTATGCACCGAGCCACAATGTATTCCGGCACATAATCCAACATGGGGTCAAGCCCCACCACGATAGGCGCGTTCAATTGCTTAATCCTCTGAACCAGTCTCACAATCATAATCCCTTCTCCTCCACTACGTCAAACAGTCAACAACGCCCTCGAATTCCCAACGGCCAACTTACGAATCGTCCATTTAACCCTTACGGGAATAAACCACCTCGCCGTCCACCAACGTCATCTCTATCCTGCCCTTCACCTTGGCCCCTGCAAACGGCGTGTTCCTGCCTTTCGAGGCAAACCCGTCAACATCCACCTCGTACCATTCGTCCATGTCAAACACCACCACGTCCGCCGGCATACCCACCGCCAAACTTCCTCCGGGAACGCGTCCTATTTCCGCCGGCCTGCGGCTCATCCGGTCAATCAACTGCATGGGAGTCAGATACCCGCCCTCCACCAGCTCCGTCACGGAAAGGGCGAACGCCGTCTCCAACCCAACGACGCCAAACATGGCGTCGGCAATGGAACCCTCCTTCTCCTCCCTTGCGTGTGGAGCGTGGTCAGTCGCTATCGCCTCAATGACGCCTTCCTTCAAAGCCTCCTTCAGAGCCTTTACATCCTCTTTCCCGCGTAATGGCGGGTTCATCTTGTAATTGCCGTCGTCTTCCACAATATCCTCGTCCGACAAGGTAAAATGATGGGGGCACGCTTCCGCCGTCACGGGCAACCCTTTTCCCTTGGCCATCCGCACCCATTCCACGCTCCCCTTCGTAGAACAGTGGCAAAGGTGCAACCTGACCCCCGCCTCTTCGGCAAGAAGGATGTCCCTTGCCACAATCACGTCCTCAACCACGTTGCTAATTCCTCTAAGGTGCAGGGATTCCGCCGCCGCACCCGCATTCATGACGCCGCCGTCCACCAAACACGCATCCTCACAGTGGGCGAAGACGGGTACGTCCGCCTCCCTCGCCGACCGCATCGCACGCAAGTAAAGCCCCGCATCCATAACGGACTTGCCGTCCTCGCTGATGGCCCTGACGCCAGCCTCCTTCATTGCAGACGCGTCCGTCGCCCTCTCTCCCGCTTGTCCGTACGTAACGGCGCCAATCGGATATACGTGGACGGCGGCGTCCTCCTTGACAATCGCCATCAACCGCTCTACCGACTCCTTGGAATCCGTCACCGGCTTGGTGTTCGGCATGGCGAAAATGGAGGTAAACCCACCCTTCGCCGCCGCAAGCGTACCCGTCTTCACCGTTTCCTTGTATTCATAACCCGGTTCCCGTAAATGTACGTGCAAGTCCACCAGCCCGGGGGCGACGTAACAACCCTTGGCGTCAATTTGCCTCGCCCCCTCCTTCTCCTCCTCGCCCGCCGACGCCTCCATGCGGCAAATGCGTCCGTCCTCTATCAATATGTCCCGCACGCCTTCCGTATTGGTGGCTGGGTCGAGTACGTAACCGTTGCAAATCCATGTCTTCATCCAAAACTCCTTATTTATGTTGCCTTCGCGCAACCTTCCGCGGCTCGCTCCGCGGCCTGCTCAGGTTCGCGGGCGCGCTCGCACCATTCAAGCAAGCTTGATGGTGCTCACTTTGCCTTCGCGCAACCTTCCGCGGCCTGCTCAGGTTCGCGGGCGCGCTCGCACCATTCAAGCAAGCTTGATGGTGCTCACTTTGCCTTCGCGCAAATGTATCCTTGGGCCTTCAGCAGTTCCGCCGACAGTACCCCGCCGCCGGCCGCACCCCGCATCGTGTTGTGGGCGAGGCCGATAAATTTATAGTTGAACACGGCGTCTTCCCTCAACCGACCCACCGTCACGCCCATTCCATTTTCATAATCCACGTCCAACGTTACTTGCGGACGATTGTCGTCTTCCAAATACCTGATAAACTGCTTCGGCGCATTGGGCAACCCCAATTCTTGCGGAATACCCGCAAACTCCCTCCAAGCCTTGAGAATCTGCTCCTTGGTGGGCTTTTTCTTGAAATTCACAAATACTGCCGCCATATGGCCGTTGAGCACGGGGACGCGTACGCATTGGGTTGTGATGACGGGCCCTTTGGCGGGGACGATGGCGTCACCAACCACTTTGCCCCAGATACGCAGAGGCTCCCTCTCGCTTTTCTCCTCCTCGCCGCCGATATAAGGGATGACGTTGCCCACCATCTCCGGCCACTCCTGAAACGTCTTGCCCGAACCGGAAATGGCTTGGTACGTCGTCGCCACGACGGTGGTTGGCTCATACTCCAAGAGTGCGTGCAAAGCGGGCGTATAGCATTGGATGGAACAGTTGGGCTTTACCACGATGAAGCCCCTCTCCGTCCCAAGGCGTTTCTTTTGGGCGGCAATCAAGTCAAAATGTTCCGGATTCAATTCCGGCACCACCATGGGTACGTCGGGCGTCCAGCGGTGCGCACTGTTGTTCGACACGACGGGAGTCTCCGTCTTCGCATACGCCTCCTCAATGGCCATAATCTCCTCCTTGGCCATATCCACGGCGCTGAATACGAAGTCCACCTCCCCGCCAACCTCCTCCACCTCGTTCACGTTCCTTACCACCATCTTCTTAACCGCCTCGGGCATGGGGGTGGGCATCTTCCACCTACCGCCTACCGCTTCCTCGTAACTCTTGCCCGCACTTCTCGGACTCGCCGCCACGCATACCACTTCAAACCATGGATGGTTCTCCAGTAGGGATATGAACTTCTGTCCCACCATTCCCGTTCCACCCAAGACGCCAACCCTTAGTTTCTCACTCATGTCAATCCTTCCTTTCCATCTCCTCGTTCCGCTTGCTTCATTATTATGATTAGGGTGTCAAAACTGGTTTACGAATTGTTTCGCGCTTCGCGCCCCAGCTCGTTCCGCACATATACGCCCAACAATTCCTCGAACGCCGCCATCGTCTCCACTTGGTTCATCCTCGTCCGCAATAGGGCTGACTTGGGGTAACCCGCCGAATACCACGCCACGTGCTTGCGCATTTCCCGAATACCCGCTCGCTCCCCCTTTAGTAGCACCTGCATCTTGGCGTGCCTGCGTACCGTCTCCAACCACTCCCCGGTACTCGGCCCCCCCGTCTCCCGTCCCGTCTCCCAATACTCCTTAATCCGTCGGAACAACCAAGGGTTTCCCCTCGCCCCGCGTCCCACCATCACGGCGTCGCAACCCGTCTCCTCCCACATCCTTACCGCGTCATATGGGGTGAACGCGTCACCGCTTCCTATTACGGGTATGGCGACCGCCTCCTTCACCCTGCGGATGACGCCCCAGTCCGCCTTCCCCCTATAGTACTCCTCCCTCGTCCTTCCATGAACCGCAATGGCCGCCGCCCCATTCTCTTCCGCCATCTTGGCGAATTCCACGGCAGTCTCCTCATGAATGGCGAACCCCTTGCGAATCTTAACGGTCAATGGTTTGCGAATCGCCCCCGCCACGGCGGCAATCACCTTACCCGCCAACTCCGGGTTCTTCATTAGGGCGGAGCCGTCGCCGTTGTTTACCACCTTGGGCACCGGACACCCCATGTTGACGTCCACTATGTCAAAATCCCTCGACTCCATTTTCTTCGCCATCTCACCCATGATTGTCGGGTCGCTCCCAAACAATTGGAGGGCGATGGGTCGCTCCCCTTCCCCTATGGCAAGCAGCCCCTCGGTATTCTTGCTTCCATAGAAGATTCCCTTTGCGCTGACCATCTCCGTATAGACCAAGCCAGCCCCCTGCTCCTTGCACAGCAAGCGAAATGGCAGGTCTGTAATCCCTGCCATTGGCGCCAACACTACATTTCCATTTATCTCTACGTCGCCAATCCTAACGCTCATGTCCCCGTCTTTCCCTGCTTCTGCGCCCTTTTCTCCGCCTTCCTCTCATATACCAACCGCAATCCGTGCAACGTAAGGTTGGGGTTGACGATATGTATTTCTTTGGTTTCTGAAGAAATCAGCTTGCCGAATCCCCCCGTCGCCACCACTTTCGCTTGGTGGAGTCCCGACTCCTCCTTCATTTTACGGATGATGTATTCCGTCTGGCCAATGCAACCATACACCAACCCCGCTTGAATACTGGTAACCGTGTCCTTCGCCAATATTGACTGCGGCTTGACAATCTCCACCTCGGGAAGCTTGGCCGTATCGCTGCACAGGGCGTCGGCAGCAATGCGTATGCCGGGACTCGTGACCCCCGCAAGAAACGTGCCGTCTTCCGACACCAAGTCGTATGTCGTCGCCGTGCCAAAATCCACCACGATGACCGGACCCCCGTACAAACTCAACCCCGCCATCGCATCCACGATGCGGTCCGCCCCTATCTCCCGCGGATTCGGCGCCGCCACCTTGATGCCCGTCTTCGTCCCCGTCCCCACCGTCATTGGCTGTATGCCAAAATACTTGATGACGCCGCTGTTGAAGGAATACATGATCTTGGGTACGACGGATGACGTTATGACCCCCTTAATCCGTTCTTTTGCAACGCCTATGCTTCTCAACAAATCAATCAGCAAAATCCCGTACTCGTCCGAAGTCCTCGGTATCTTCGTCGTAATGCGAAAACGTCCCTTCAATTCTTCCTTCTCAAACACGCCCAAAGTAATGTTGGTATTCCCCGCGTCAACAACCAGTAGCATATCCATTTCCCCCTCTTACGTCTAATCGGATGGTCGGCTTACGTCAACGTCCGATCCGCCACTTTCACATATGGGCGGTGCGTCGCCACGGACTTGTACGCCGGGCGGATGATTTTGCCCGCGTTAATCAACTCCTCCAAACGGTGGGCGCTCCATCCGGCAATTCTGGCAATCGCAAAAATCGGAGTAAACAACTCGCCAGGCAAGTCCAAAATGTTATATACAAATCCACTGTAGAAGTCCACGTTGGCGCTTACCCCCTTGTATATCCTCCTCTGTTCCGCAATAACCTCGGGTGCAAGCCTTTCCACCATGGAGTACAACTCAAACTCATCTTCCTTGTGCTTGTCCTTTGACAGCTTCTCTACAAATTGCTTGAACACGTTCGCCCTCGGGTCTGACAGGGAGTACACCGCATGGCCCATTCCATATATCAACCCCGCCTTGTCGAACGCCTCCTTCTTCAGCAAGGAGACCAAGTATTGGCGGACTTCCCCTTCATCCCCCCAATTCTTGACGTTCTTCTTCATGTCCTCCATCATCTGTACGACCTTGATGTTGGCGCCACCATGCTTCGGCCCCTTCAACGAGCCAAGTGAAGCGGCAATTGAGGAATACGTGTCCGTACCGGACGACGTGACCACGTGCGTCGTAAAGGTGGAGTTGTTGCCCCCTCCATGCTCCGCATGTAGGATGAGGGCAATGTCCAGAATCTTCGCCTCCAAATCCGTAAACTGGCTGTCCGGCCTGAGTAAATGCAATATGTTCTGCGCCGTCGAATAATCGGGCCTCGGCGAATGCACGACCAAACTCTTGCCCAGATGGTAATGGTTGTACGAATGGAAGGCGTACACGGCCAGTATGGGGAACAGCGCAATCAACTCCAAACTCTGCCTCAACACGTTCTCCACCGAAACGTCTTCCGGTTTCTCGTCATAGGAATACAGCGTCAACACGCTTCTCGCCAACATGTTCATCACGTCCGGACTGGACGCCTTCATAATGATGTCCCTCACAAAACTGGTCGGAAACTCCTCCCGATACCTCGCCAACAACCCGTTCAGCCCATCCAACTCCACTTGGTCCGGCAATTTGCCGAACAACAGGAGGTAAACGACCTCCTCAAACCCAAAACGGTCCTCCGTCACGCAACCTTCCACAATCTCTTCCACATCTATGCCTTGGTAGAACAGCTTCCCCTCGCAGGGAACCAAATCCCTGTCCACCATCGTATAGGAACGAATCTCGGATACTTCGGTCAATCCCGTCAATACGCCTTGTCCACTAATGTCGCGCAATCCCCTCTTGACGTCGTACTTTTGATAGAGTGCCGGATCAATCTTACTGTTCGCCACGCACTGGCTCGCCATACTTTGCAGCAACTTTACGTCCTTCTCACTTATTTCCTTCTTTGCCGCCATGAATCTCCTCCTTCTAAACATTTTAATAATCGTTGACCGAAACCCAACTCCCTATGTACCAAAAACCACGGGCCTTCGCGTCAATCACCCAACGTGGCGACCATAACCGCCTTAATCGTATGCATACGGTTCTCCGCTTCGTCAAACACCACGTCCGCATATTTTTCGAATACGTCCTCCGTCACCTCGTTACCCTTCACGGCCGGCAGGCAGTGCAAGAAAATGGCCTTGGGATTCCCCGTCCGCTCCATCAATTGTTCGTTGACCTGGTATGGTGACAGTAGTTCAATGCGTTCTTTCGCCTTTTCTTCTTCTCCCATGGAACACCACACGTCGGTATAGACGGCGTCCGCACCCTCCACTCCGTCAAGCTCGTCCGTAACCTGGATGGTGGCGCCACTCTCTCCGGCATACGTCTTGCACGTCTCAACCAACCCGTCCATGGGCCACAACGACCGAGGGGCCAATATGGTGAAGTGAACCCCCATCTTGGCGCTCCCCACCATCAGGCTGTTGGCCATGTTGTTCCTTCCATCCCCGACGTAGACTAATTTCAATCCCTTAAGTTCCCCGACGCGCTCCCGCAACGTCAGAAAGTCCGCCAGTATCTGGGTGGGGTGGTAGTCGTCCGTCAAACCGTTCCACACGGGCACCCCACTGTATTTCGCCAGCTTCTCCACGTTCCCGTGTTCAAAGCCCCTGAACTCAATGCCGTCAAACATCCGCCCGAGTACCCGCGCCGTGTCCTCCACGCTTTCCTTGTGTCCAAGCTGGATGTCGCCCTTGCCCAAATATTCGGGGTGGGCGCCCTCGTCGACGCAAGCGACGGTAAAGGCACACCGGGTTCTGGTCGAAGGTTTCTCAAATATCAGGGCTATATTCTTCCCCTGTAGGCTTCTGTTGAATATCCCCTTCTTCTTATCGTCCTTTAATTCGGCGGCCAAATCCAACAGGTATGCAATCTCCTCTGCCGAAAAATCCTTCAACGTCAGAAAACTGCGGCCCTTTAATTTCACATTACACATCCTTGCCACCGATTTCCGTCAGAGACTTCACCAAACCTGCTACGCCCTGAATCTCGGATGGTATAATGATCTTGGTAGCCTTTCCGTCCGCCGCCCTCTCAAACGCCTCCAAACTCTTCAAGGTCAACACCTCTTTCCTTGGCTCCGCCTCATTCAAGTATCGAATACCTTCCGCATTCGCCTTCTGTACCGCCTCTATTGCCTTCGCTTGGCCCTCCGCCTCGCGAATGGTCGCTTCCTTCTGGGCTTCCGCACGGAGGATGGCTGACGCCTTCTCCGCCTCGGCCTCAAGGATGATGGACTCCTTCTTACCCTCCGCCACCAAAATGGTGGACTTCTTCTCGCCTTCCGCTCGCAGAATCGCTTCCCTACGTTCCCTTTCCGCCTTCATCTGCTTCTCCATCGCCTCTTGGATGGCCGACGGCGGGAGGATGTTCTTCAATTCCACGCGGTTTACCTTGATGCCCCACGGGTCGGTGGCCTCGTCCAACTGTATCCTCATCTTGTCGTTGATGATTTCCCTGGAGGTCAACGTCTCGTCCAACTCCAAGTCGCCAATGATGTTACGCAAAGTGGTGGCTGTCAAATTCTCAATCGCCATAATGGGGTTCTCCACGCCGTACGTAAAAAGCTTCGGATCCGTTATCTGAAAAAAGAGCACCGTATCGATCCGCATCGTAACGTTGTCCTTCGTAATAACGGGTTGTGGTGCGAAGTCCACTACTTGTTCCTTTAGAATCACCCTTTTCGCCACCTTGTCAATAATGGGAATCTTGAATTTAAGACCCACGTTCCACGTGCTCTGGTATCCCCCCAACCTCTCCACTACGTACGCCTGCGCCTGTGGGACGATTTTAACGCAGGAAGCCACGATCAGCAGAACAATCACCAACAATATGATGAGGGCCACCGTAGAACTCGACATTGCTCCTACTACTAAGATAGACATATTCCTTCCTCCTTGCTCTTAATTTGGTTTATTGTAGCGCGGCACGCTTCGCAAACTCGCTCAGGTTCGCAAAGCACCCGCGCAAATTTTAAGGGTTGCCCTCTACAACCTCCTAACCATGGCCTTGACGCCCTCTATGGCCTCAATGACGACTTTGGAGTCCATCGGGATGGCCTTCCCATCCACCGCCCTCGCCGTCCATTCTTGGCCGTTCACCACAATCCTGCCTTTTGACTCGAAGTTGTCGACGTCTTGTATGACCCTGCCCTCCGTACCGATTATGCTCTCATAATTGGTCTTTTTCCTGTTGTTGTTGAAATACTTCATGGCCCACGGTCTTGTGAATATCAGCATAACGATGGATACAAGGAAGAATAACGCAAGCTGTACCGCAAAATTCGCCCCAACCAACGAGGCCGCGAACGCCACGAGCGAACCGCCCGCAAACCAAATCGTCAAGAGACTTACCGTGGCAATCTCTATCGCCAACAGGACTGCCATCGCTATGAGCCAATAATACGCTTCCATAATACAATCCCCTCCCCTTTTGGTACCCTCTTTATTATTATTGTCTTTTACTACAGTTTATTCGTTATAAGCCCTTTTGTCAAGCGAAAATGAATCCGCCGGGGTATTCTTCAGCTATTCTTCGCCACCGTTCGGGCGACGTCTTTTGGTGGATAATGTTACATTTCCTTCAACACTTCCAACAATCGATTCAGGGGTAGTCCCACCACGTTGTTGTAATCCCCCTCTATCCCTTGTATATAAGCGGAGAATTTGCCCTGTATCGCGTAGCCTCCCGCCTTGTCCATGGGTTCGCCCGTCTCTACGTATTCTTCTATTGCCTCTTCCTGCATCGGCTGGACTTTGACGCTGGTGCACTCACTAAAGGTGCTTTCCTTACGGGAACCGCCTTGGACGGCTATCACGCTCACTCCCGTGTATACCTCGTGGACGCCGCCTTGAAGCCATGTAATCATGCGAACCGCATCCCGTCGCGACTTGGGCTTGCCCAGCTTCTCCCCGTTTTTGGATACGATCGTGTCCGCCCCAATTACGGCAAAATCGTCCTCCCCACGTTCTAGCAGCCTGTTCGCAATCACATCCGCCTTCTTATACGCCAAGTCTTTAACCACGTCTTCTGGTTCGCCTTCGCGGACGTCTTCCTCCACTTCGCTCGTTATAACGTCAAACTCTATCCCCACTTGCTCCAACAGCGCCTTCCGCCTGGGCGAGGCCGAGGCTAATATGATTCTTCCCGTCATTGCATTGTCCTCCTTGTTTTCTTCTTTTATGGCCTTGGTCTTTTTGGGTTTTGGTCTTTTTGGGTTTTGGTCTTTTTGGGTTCTCGCTTCAGAATCAGCGGGATTCCGCATTGGCGGGCTTGTCCCAGTTTATTAGGCGGATGGCTCGCTCCTTTTGCGATTTGGCGACGTCTATCACTCTCTGGCCGCTGGAACCTCGGAAGCGCAACTCTAAACTCCTTTTGGCACTTTCGTATTCTCCGTCCACTAAATAGTCGGTATGGGCAAGTAGCTTGTCCGACCCTTCTATGTTATGCAGTTCTTCCCACCGATACCCTGTGTACGTCACGACGTCAAGCCCCCTTTGTTGGCACTCTTTGGCCAACTCTGACAACTCGATCGGTTGCAGGAACGGTTCCCCCCCGCTCAGCGTGACGCCGTCCAACAGGGGATTCTCGCATATCATCGCCAGTATCTCGCTTTTGTCCATCAGGTACCCGCCCCCCATGTCGTGGGTGCTGGGGTTGTGGCATCCGTGGCATCTCTTTTTACACCCTTGCACAAATACGACGAACCGAAATCCTGGTCCGTCTACAATTGATTCTTTGGCTATGCTGGCTATCCTTATCACTTGCCTCACCTCATGAGATTTATTTGGTTGTATGGTGGTTTTTGATTGTGGATTATGCGGGGGACGGTTACGGCATCGGCCAGCGCCGCGGGTTACGGCATCGGCCAAGCTACGGCCGCAGCCTACGGCATCGGCCAAGCTACGGCCGCAGCCTACGGCATCGGCCAGCGCCCTCTGGGCGCTGGCCTGCCCGCATCTCGGAATTCACCATGCTGCCCATCGGGCAGCATGGTGAATTCCTCGCTCGCGGGCGCGCTCGCCCCAGCCACCCCTCCTTGGGTCTGTGAGCAAGCTCACACCCAAGGAGGGGTGGCTGGGTCTCACTTTGCCTTCACGCATCGTGTCGCACTCTATCTTTTACTTCTGCCTTCTTCCCGTCGTTGAACCGTTCCAACGTACCCACCAGATACCCGGTAATGCGCCTGATGCGCTCAAACGGCTTGTCTCCCTCTTCCCTTCCGCATTTGGGGCACGTATCCCCTATTATGCCATTATACCCGCATTCGGGATCCCTATCCACGGGGTGGTTGATGGAGCCGTAACCAATGCCCGCGTCGTGCATGGTACGGATAATCTTCTCGAAGACTTCCAGGTTCTGAATGGGGTCCCCGTCCAACTCCACGTAGGTAATGTGTCCCGCATTGGTGAGGGCGTGGTAAGGGGCCTCAACCTGAATCTTGGCGTATGCGCTTATGGGATAGTGTACGGGGACGTGAAAACCATTGGTATAATAGTCCCGATCCGTCACCCCCGGCAACTCGCCAAACTTCTTTTTATCTATGCTGACGAACCGACCCGACAGCCCTTCCGCCGGAGTGGCGAGCAAGGTGAAGTTCAATCCCCTTTCCTCGGACTCCCTATCCATCCGCTCCCGCATATGCCTTACAATGTCCAACCCCAAGTTCTGCGAAACCTCGGATTCCCCGTGGTGTTTGCCCGTCAAGGCCACCAACGCTTCGGCCAACCCAATGAACCCGACCGACAACGTCCCGTGTTTTAAGACTTCCCCCACTTGTTCGTCATATTTCAATTTATCGCTGTCCAACCAGATGCCTTCCCCCATCAGGAACGGGTAGTTGTAGACGTATTTCTTGCGCTGTATTTCAAAACGCTCCAACAATTGGTTGACGCACAACTCCATCTTGCGGTCCAACTCCTCGAAGAACCAGTCAATGCTGCGGTTGGCGCGAATGGCTATCCTCGGCAAGTTAATGGACGTAAAGCTTAGGTTCCCCCTGCCGTTGGATATTTCCTTATCCTTATCGTAGACGTTGCCAATCACCCTGGTACGACAACCCATATAGGCAATCTCCGTCTCCGGACGCCCTTCCTTGTAATACTTCATGTTGAATGGCGCGTCTTGGAAGGCGAAGTTGGGGAACAGCCTCTTGGCGCTTACGCGGATGGCCAGTTTGAACAAGTCGTAAGAGGGATCCTCCGGGTTGTAGTTCACGCCTTCCTTCACCCGAAAGATGTGGATGGGGAAAATCGGCGTCTCGCCACTGCCAAGCCCCGCCTCTTGTGCAAGGAGGACGTTCTTGATGACCATCCTGCCCTCTGCGGACGTGTCCATTCCGTAGTTAATCGAAGAAAACGGCGTCTGGGCGCCCGCCCTGGAGTGCATGGTGTTGAGGTTGTGGATTAGGGCCTCCATGGCTTGGAACGTCGCGCGGTCGGTCTCCTCCTCGCCCTTTTTCCTCGCATAGGTCTGAACCTTGGCCACCAACTCACTACTTACGCCTTTCTCCAACAGCCATTCCTTTTCCTCTTGGCAATACTCCTGGTAATTGGTAAGGGACAGGCATATGCCTTGTTCCTTCATCTGCATCTGGAAATCCTTCACCTCGCCTTCCGGAATCTCCACGTCACAGAGCAGTTCAACCGCCTTCGTCAAATTCTGTCTATATTTTCTGTAATAGGTCTTTTTCACGCCTGCGGACAAGCCGTAATCAAAATTCACGATGCTCTGTCCCCCATGCTGGTCGTTCTGGTTGGACTGGATGGCGATACAGGCCAATGCGGAATAACTGGCAATGTCGTTCGGCTCCCTAAGAACCCCGTGGCCGGTCGAAAATCCGCCCTCAAACAAGGGGATGAGGTCAATCTGACAACACGTGGTGGTCATGGCCAGGAAGTCCAAATCATGGATGTGGATGTCCCCTTCTTTATGGGCCTTGGAATGCTCCGGTTTGAGCACGTACATTTCAAAGAACTGCTTGGCCCCTTCTTGGCCATACTTTAACATGGTTCCCATGGCCGTGTCCCCGTTCACGTTCGCATTCTCCCTCTTAATGTCGCTCTCCTTGGAGGATTTGAACGTAATGTCCTCGTACACCCTCATGAGCCGGGTGTTCATCTCCCTGGAACGCGTCCGCTCCGCACGATATAGGATGTAGTTCTTGGCCGTACGGACGTGGCCGCTTTCGATCAGGACGCTCTCCACAATGTCCTGCACCTGCTCCACCGTTGGCAATTCCATGTCCGCCTCGACCAGCTTGGCCTCCACGCGAAGCGCCAACTCCGCCGCATATTTCTCGTCCTTTTTCGCCCCACTGGCCTCCAACGCCTTTAGAATCGCATCCGCTATCTTCACGCCGTTAAATTCCACTTCTCTCCCATCACGCTTGCGTATCATTTCCATAACCGTCATCTCCTGATATTTTACAGATTCTACACTACATCTTGTGGTACCTTCTATTATGCACTCCTATATTCTGTATGTCAAGACTTTTTCGTTGTTCTTTTTCTATACTTTTTTGGCGCTCGTCTGAACAAAATCACCCGCTTACGACATGTCTGAACGGCAACTTATGCCTCGCCTGAATACCAAACGGCTTGCGTTTTTCCCGTTATTTTGTTATACTGGATAGTATGAATTGGGCTTTGTCGAGCTTCATCCACCATGGTCAATTGGAATGAGGAAGGGGAACATTAAATGAAGTATATTGCAAGGAAATTATTGATCGTCTCATTATTGGCCGGTATGGCCGCGTCTCTATGGTGCGTCGCTCCACGTCACGCCAAGGCCGCCAAGGAAGTCACCGTCGCCATCGACCCGGGCCACCAAGGCCGCGGCAACAGTGCGACGGAACCGATTGGGCCTGGCGCAAGGACGCGGAAGCCCAAGGTATCCTCCGGGACGACGGGCAAATACACGGGGGTGCCGGAATACAAACTGAATCTTACCGTAGCCAAGCAGCTTCGGCGCGAGTTGACCCGTCGCGGTTACACCGTCGTAATGACGCGGACGAAGCACAACGTCAACATCAGCAATCGTGAGCGGGCGGAGTTGGCCAACAAAAGTGGCGCGGACTTCTGTGTGCGCATCCACGCCAACGGTTCCACTTCCAGTAGTACGAATGGGGCGTTGACGCTATACCCCGGCGCCTCCAACCCCTACGTCTCGCATTTGAGCGCCAAGAGCAAGCGCTTGTCCTCCCGCATCCTAAGCGCCATGTGTAAGGCGACGGGTGCCAAGAACCTAGGTACCCGGGTGGACGACAACTTGACCGGCTCCAACTGGAGCAAACTTCCCGTCACCGTAGTCGAGATGGGGTTCATGAGCAACGCAAGGGAAGACAGGCTCATGCAGACGCCGTCCTACCAGAAAAAAATGGTACAGGGTATGGCGAACGGGATTGACCGCTATGCACAAGGCAAGAAGTAACCCTTGCGCAGCACGCTTCGCAAGCCTGCATGCGTCTTGCGCCTTTTGCAAGACGTTGTCGCCGGGCGCACTCGTATCATTCAAGCAAGCTTGATGATACTCACTTTGCCTTCGCGCAAATATTACGGACGAACGTTAGGGAGTGGCTGACAGCCACTCCCTAAGACATTTCCCGTTTACACAAAGGCAAGGCTATTGTCCTCCCCCTCTACTTCCTCCACGTAAAATCCACGGCCCCCGTGGACTTCTCCTCAGGCGAGACCGAGAGGTAATACGTCCCGGCGCGCAGCTTGCCAACCGACTTGACGTTCTTCTTTTTATTCGCAAGGCTGAACTTCACTCCCCTGTTATAACGGTCGTACGCATGGTACAGCACCCTGCCGGAACCGAAGCTCGGATTGTCTATGACAACCTTTTTTGTCTTCTTCAAGGTAAACTTATACCAATATTTCTTGTTTGACGCGCCCGATTGGAGAAGCAACGTCTTCATCTTGCCCTTGACCAACTCAATGGCCTTCTTCTTCGAAAAATTCTTGCTTGCCTTCCTTTTGGCAATCTCATACCTCAAGCCTTCCCTCTTATTGGGCGAGCGCATCCTGAGAAAATACGTCTTTCCCTTCTTGACTCCATAAGCCACCGCCTTACCGGTAAACGTACTCGTCAGCTCCTTTTTCTTAGAATCCAACAACGTAAACTCCGAGCCATACTCCCCTCCCGTCCCCAGCATCATGAGTCCCGTCTTTTCCGCCGTAAACCTGAAATCCATCTCCATCCGCGTCTCCATCTGCGCGAAGCTGTACATTCTACCTTCCGCTATCGAGAACTGGGGATGGACGGCGTATTTCAACTTGAGCCACGCACCCTCCGCCCCGGCCGTACCGATATAGTACGTACCCTTCTTAACGGGGAAATACTGCACCTCGTTATACAAAAACTCGCTTGTAATGATTGGGGACTTGCCGGCGTCGTTCAACGTGATTTGGACGCCCGTCTGAGCGGGGGTGTTGGCCTCAATGGCTATATACCCGTCCATGGCGGCCGTCACTCGACAGTACGTGTTGGGTGCGTCCATAGTACGGGGAGCGATGAGGGAGGACCAAGCCCCTTCCACGAGAGTACGTTCATTTCTGGACAACAGATAGGGGGTAATGTTCAACGTCCCGTCCGCGGCGTCCTTGTTGGGGACGCCGTACTTAACCTCCATATAATAGGTGCCTGCCGCACTAAACATGAGGTTGACTTCCTTATTCTCGCCCGTTTCCACATAAAAGGAATTCACGGCGGATGCGGGGATGGAACACGACGCGTCGGTAAAGAACGCGACACCCGCCCCACTGGTCAATTGTGCCGCATTAATCCTTAGGAACAACTGCCCCGCCTCCGTCAGCATGACGGGCGTCACTCTCCTGCCACTCGCCGGCACGGCGACGTTGTAGTTTGGCAACGCGCCAAGGTTCATGTCCTCGTTAATCCAAACGGGTGGTACGATTACGTCTTCCGCCTCCACCCCCTTGTTCCACAGGAACAGGGCGCAAAAGGACAGCGTCATCAAGGTTATGAACGCAATACCCTTCCTCGCATTTTTCTTCGCCATACTTCATTCTCCTCACTTTTTATTTGCAAACGACATTAGAATCTCGTTGCTTCTGGCGACGAACCCAGTCAAAGCCTCTGAAGACAGCGGCCTATGGCTCAGCATCGCCAAGTCATACAATTGGTGGCATATCGTCTCCACCCCTTCGCCTTCCGCATCCGCAAGGATGTATTTGACCACTTCGTTGTTGGCGTTCAAGACGAGCGTCTCCCCGCCGCCCATGTCGTTCATCCCCAAGTCCGCCATGCCGTACATCTTCATCATGTCCTGCATCCTGCGCGCGTCCTCGGACAGGGTAATGACGGAAGAAAGCTTCTCGTTCTTCAGCTTCTCCACCTTGACCTCCAACTTCTCCTTGCCCAACGCCTTGCGGAATACCTTTGACAGCTTTTCCGTCTCCTCCTTCAACTCGTCCTCGCCCGTCTCCTCTTTGAACTCGTCCGTAATGTCCGCGTCTATCCTGAGAAAGCGCAACGTGGGGTCCGCATGTTCCAATTGCGTGATGAACGGCTGGTCGATGCTGTGCGTCAACACCAGCGCGTCCTTGCCCTCGCCCTTGAACAGGTTGACGTATTGGCTCTGTTGCTGCTCGTCCGTCACATAGTATATGTTGACCTTCTTCTCATCCTCCTCCGTCGCCCCTTCTTCCTTCTTCCCTGCGTCTCCATCCTTCCCCGCCTTGTCGGCGGCCTCGTCCTCCGCACCTTCCTCGGGCGTCCCTACGTACTCTTTCAACGTAACGTATTTGCCCTCCAAGTTCTTGAACAAAATGACGTCCTTTATCTTCTCCCTGAATTTCTCGTCCCTCAGGAAACCATACTTGATAAACGGACTGATATCCTCCCAGTACTTCTCGTACTCCTCTTTCTCGACCTTGGACATGCCCGTCAGCTTATCCGCCACCTTCTTGGTGATGTAGTCCGATATCTTGGTGACGAACCCGTCATTCTGCAACGCGCTTCTCGACACGTTCAACGGCAAATCCGGACAATCGATGGCGCCCTTTAGGAGCAACAAGAATTCGGGAATGACCTCCTTGATGTTGTCCGCCACGAACACTTGGTTGTTGTACAGTTTGATGACGCCCTCCAGGTTCTCCACCTCCAGGTTCAGTTTGGGGAAGTACAGGACGCCCTTAAGGTTGAATGGATAGTCCATGTTCAAATGTATCCAAAAGAGTGGCTCCTTGTAGTCCTTGAACACCTCTCGGTAAAAATCCTTATATTCCTCTTCCGTACAGTCGTTGGGATGTTTGGTCCATAGCGGCCTCGTGTTGTTGATGGCGACGGGGCGCTTTACAATCTTCGCCTTCTCCGCCCGCGGCGAGACTTCGACCATTTCCTTTTCTCCCTGCTCGTTCTCCCGCTCCTCCATCTTGGCTTCTTCCACGATGTTCTCCACGACGACGTCGTCCTCCGTCACGTCCGCGGCGTCAACCGTCTCATACTCCGTCTCCGCCTTCTCCGCAGACAGGTACACCTCCACGGGCACGAAGGAACAGTATTTCGACAACACCTCCCGCACGCGGAATTGGTTGGAGAACTCATAACTCACGTCGTTGAGGTATACGGTGATGCACGTCCCCTCGCTTGTCCACTCGCTATCCTCAATCACATAGTTCATCCCGTCTTCCGACTCCCAATGGACGGCTTTGGAACCTTCCTTATAGGACAGCGTGTCAATCGTCACCTTCTCCGCCACCATGAAGGAGGAATAGAAGCCCAACCCGAAATGACCGATAATCTGGTCCTCGTTCGCCTTGTCCTTGTACTTTTCAATGAAGTCCGTAGCCCCGGAAAATGCGATTTGGTTGATGTACTCCTTTACCTCGTCCTCCGTCATGCCAATACCGTTGTCGATAAACTTTATGGTTTTCGTCTCTGGATCCACCACGACGTCAATCTTGTACTTGTAATCCTCCGGAATGCTCGTCTCCCCCATGACTTCCAGCTTCCTCAACTTGGTCACGGCGTCACAGGCGTTGGATATCATCTCACGGATAAAGATGTCGTGATCCGAATACAACCACTTCTTGATAATTGGAAATAAATTTTCCGAATTGATGGATAAACTCCCCTTTTCACTCATATAACTCTCTCCTTACTTAATAAATATGTAATTATGCTCCGCAACCGTCACCTCGACAGTTATGCACATTCAACATAATAACTCAACTGAAGATTTCTGTCAACCAAAAGAACGCTCGTTTAAAAATTTTTCGACCGCCCCGTCCCAAGCTTGGTCCAGTCGCTTGTCGGGATGGAATTCCCGCAAGGAAACGCCCGATATGACGTTCAGCGCCCCCTTCTCGTAATGTACCGTGAGATTCAGCCCCACCACCCCTTCGGGCGAGAAGGGGGAATCCACGTCGCGCAAAAAATCCACCTTGTCTTCCTCGCCCAACCGCAAAACCACCTTGGTCAGCAACGGACTCCTGTTGCCCCGAATCTGGGAATAGACGACGGGCTTCCCCTCCCGCCACGTAAGGTATTCCGATTGGGGTGGGGGGCCGTCGTCCCCTCCCAACGAGCCTTCCCCATCCTCCCCCCGCGACGCGTCCTCCCCGTACCATTCCCCGTGGCGTCGGCCATTCAATTTCGTCGTATAGAACGTCCTTACCTCCGCCTCCAACAGCGTGAAGCGGTCAAACGCTTCAGAACCAAAAAGCGCCGACATAAAACCCTTTATGTCCGTAATGTTGAATGCAACCATTCCATCCCTCTTTCCCTAGACGGCGCCGCGACGCCTTGGCGTTACCTTGCGGCGACGTCGCGGACACCTTTCTGCAACTGTATATTTTAAATTAATTTTCAAATACTATAAACGAATCGACATCAAGAAGAAAGGAGCGACCAGATGAGGGCGAGCATGGAAACCTACCACAACGTGGCGGAAAACTGTAGCGCGTTTTCCTCCGCCAGTGAAGATGAAACGTTCAAAAGCATGTACAGCGAAGGGGACGACGTCTCTTGTACGACTTGCGAACACTTCACCGAAGACAGCTACTGTGATTTGGATTTATACGACCAAATCGTCGAAAACCACGACATAGGTTAAGATTTTCTCCGTCGGCCGCCGTTCCTCCCCTTGTTGGTGCGGCGGCCGACGCTCTTAAGCAGCACGACGGTTCGCTGGTCCACCTTAATCGTCCTTCCCTCCTCCACCACTTCCCCCCCGTAGGAGCTCATGGCCACTTCCCACGACAGGCCGACGGGCAGCATGGGCAGGTCAAACGCGTGTTCCTCCCAATGCATGTTGAAGATGACGTAAAAATACTCATCGACCAACGCTTCTTGGGGCTTCCGCCCATCCGAACCCTTGGCCGCATACGCCCCACAAAGCATGACGCCCAGCACCCGGCTGTAATAGGTGAAGTCCGTGTACCAAGCACTCGTCCCGTGGAACGATATGTCGGGAAACCCACAACCGATGGCGTCCATCCCCAACAACTCCTCCTCCATATGGAAAATGGGGTGGCTTTTGCGAAACGCAATGAGCTCCTTCAGAAATTCATGGAATTCCCTTCCCATCTTAGTCGCGTTCCAATTGACCCATCCCACCTCGTTGTCTTGGCAATACGCATTGTTGTTGCCGTTTTGGCTGTTGCCGAACTCGTCCCCACCCAAAATCATGGGGGTTCCTTGGCTGAACATCAGCATCATGGCCGCATTCTTCATTTGTTTGAGGCGCTTCTCCAGTATTGCGTTCTTGCGCGTCTTCCCCTCCACCCCACAATTCCAACTGTAGTTCAGGTCCGTACCATCCCGTCCCGCCTCCCCGTTCGCCTCATTGTGCTTCACATCGTAAGACACCATGTCCATCAGGGTGAACCCATTGATTTGCGTAATGTAATTGACGACGCCCACCTTCGCCGAATTGCTTTTCATGCGCATGGCGAAGGCGTGTACCACGCCCTCGTCACTCTTCACGTACCTCCTCGCATCCGTCATAAACCCGACGTTAAAGTTGGCCAACCGCTTCTTCCCGTCCCGCCGTTTGGCAAACGGCCCACCACCATTGCTCCACTGTTCCCCCAGCAATTTGACGTCCGCAAGCACCGGGTCGGTACGGACGAGGGATTCCGGCACCACTTCCTGGTTCACCAAAAAACCGTCCACGTGGTATTCCAAAACCCAATGCCTCAGGCAGTCCAATACGAACCCGCCATTCGCATCCCCCGGAAATTTCACCTCAAGAAGCACCTCGACGCCGTTTCGATGCAGGTTCTTGACCATCTCCTTACACTCCGTCGAGGGCCTGGACCCACTTGCGGCATAGGCGGCCTTGGGGGCGAAATAGAAGGCGTCCTCGGTATATCCCCAATAATTGATTCTGGCGTCCTCGGATTCCCCCGCCACCCTTTGGCTCCCCTTCTCCCGCATCACCTCGTCGAACTCATAGCAAGGCGCCAATAACAGTGCGTTGACGCCCAATTCCAAAAGGTGTGGTATCTTCTCGACGACCCCCAAGAACGTCCCTTTGCCTGCGACGCGCGACGAACGGGATTTGGTATACCCCCTTACGTGTATCTGGTACAGCACCATGTCGGAATACGAAAGGCCCGGCCTTTCCTCGTCCTCCCAAGGATAGGGCGCAAGCGTGACGCCGCAACGCGTCCCCCGCCCGTCGCCCCGAGCCTTCCCCCATTGCGAGCGGCCACACACCTCAGAGGCGTAAGGGTCGAGTACTTCCCGTCCCCCCGCCTCGTACACGTACTCATACTGCTCCGTCAAAACGGACTCCACCCCTTGTCCCACAATCGTGCAACAAAAAACGTCCCCTATTTTGTACCCTTCCTTATCCTCCATCCGAAAGGACATCTCCTTCGGCAACCCTTCCGTCTCCGCACAACCCTCTTTGCGGTACAACCGCAACGCGCATTCCCCCACGCCCGGCATTGCCACGGCGAAGCCTACTCCTTCGGCATTTTTTGACACGCCCAACGGTAACGGCCTGCCTTTCCTCATAGATAGCATAAAGACCTCCAAACACCATAACAAACTTTCCTGTTGACCTAAAGTGTACCAGAAAAAATTGGAACGCGCAACCACATAATAAGAACCTTTTCCACGAAAATCAACAAAAACATGATTACTTTCATAAAAAGCACTTGCAAAAAGCCATATTTTCTGTATTATAGGTAATGGTAACATAATGGTTACAGTGTCAAAAGTCCGAATCCACGCCATGCCCGCATGGCAGTGGGTGAGAGACTTTATGACACGCCGTGAAATGAGGAAGTAGTGGGGCGATAGCCCCATGGATTCCGAATTTCACGTAGGATTTGCGCG
>QMCE01003199.1_pt1 | contig 23993 bp, 19 predicted proteins | sample 1821851 | NCBI WGS metagenome assembly QMCE01 (sample SAMN09453174, study PRJNA476694) | Termite gut metagenome, whole genome shotgun sequencing project. | isolation source: worker | host: Odontotermes sp. | place: South Africa:Pretoria | collected 2016-01-28 | reverse complement strand
ATCCAATGAGAGCAACGTTCTTATCCATTAGTTTTTCTTCAACCCATTTATTATTAATCATTATGTATACCTCATTAAAATAGAATTATAATATATTCTTTAAGTATCATCAACCAAGTTAAAGCAGTAAATGCAAAAACCGCGATTGAGCGCTCTTTGCGCTGTTTTCTCTGCTCCAACAAATGCCATAAACAGCCAAAATGTTCGGTCTTGTGTAATTCGGATGTCCATAGTATACTTTATGTGTGAAGATTAGGGCAAAAATCCTAGTTATTGTAATACCCCTCCTGACAGTCGCCATCGTATTAGTTGGCGGCGCGTCGTATTTTTTGGCGGCGGCGCAGGTGAGCAGACTTGCAGTGGGTTCGCTCAACTTCAAAACCGAAGAAGTCGTCAGCTACGCCGAAGGGCAGTGGAATCTTCTGGTCGAAAGCGGGTTGGTTGGTAACGACGCGATGGAAAACGCCGCGAAAGAAGCGGTGGAAAGCTTTTCGCGCGGCATACTGCGCAGTTCCACCGAGACAATCTTCGCTCTTGATGAAGCTGGAACAATCTGTATGCTGGCGGGCGCAACGTTTGTCAGCGCGGATGACGCGGAAAATCTTCTTATCGCAACCGAAACCGAAAAAAACGGCTTTCTCTTTGCCCGTGTAAACGGAGTAGAACGCGCCGCCTATACTATGCCTTTCGCGCCCTTGGGCTGGCAGATTTTTGTAACCGAAGAACGGCGTGTTTTCTACGGAGCGGTGGAGCAGATTTTCAGAACAAGCGCCGTTATCCTCGTTGGTACTATTATCGTTGGCGTCATACTCCTTTTATTTATGGCGCGGTATATCACTATGCCCATAGAGAGCGTAGTGGCGACCATGAAGCGCATTATCAAATCAAACAATCTCGCCGAAACCGTTCCGATCTATTATAATGACGAGATGGGACAGCTCTCCCATACGCTCAATATCATGCTCCAAAATCTGGATAAGGCGTACAAACAGATAAAAAACTACGCCTTTGACGCGGCGGTCGCCCAAAAGCGGGAGCATAAAATCCGTACTGTGTTCCAGCTTTATGTACCGGCGGACGTCATAGACGAGGTATGCGTCAATCCCGATCAAATGCTTGTCGGAACGAACCGCGAAACCGCCATTCTCTTTTCCGATATACGCAGTTTCACGACGATTTCCGAAAAAATGCAGCCTGACGAGCTGGTAAATTCGCTGAACCGTTACTTCAAAACGATGGTTGACATTATTATGGACAGAGACGGCATCGTGGATAAGTACATAGGGGACGCCATCATGGCGGTTTTCGGCACACCCGTGGCGCATGACAATGATGCGCTGAAAGCCGTAGAGGCTGGGCTTGAGATGAGCGAGGCGCTTGCTGGATTCAACAAGTCCCAAAGAGAGCGGGGCGCGCCGGAATTCCATATTGGCATTGGCATAAATTACGGCGTTGTAACAGTTGGGAATATAGGCTGCGAGCGGAAAATGAACTACACTGTCATTGGCGATTCAGTTAATCTTGCCTCCCGCCTTGAAGGGCTGACGAAAATCTACAAAGAGCCGCTGCTCTTCTCGGAAAGCGCGTATGAGCAAATCAAAGGTCTTATATTGTGCAGAACCATCGATCATGTTGCGGTAAAAGGCAAAACCTTGGGCGTTCCGATCAGGACTACGCGAAAAAACATAAGTCCAGTGGAACGGGACGCGTGGCATTTTCACGAAAACGCGGTTCAATTATACTACGCAAGAAAGTTTAAGGAAGCGCTCGCCGTCTTTGAAAAGGTACACTCCATGATTCCCCATGACCTTCCTTCAGAGCGCTATATTGAAAGATGCCGCCGGTATATACAAACACCGCCTCCACCTGACTGGGACGGTGTGGAGATCATACACGAAAAATGATTTTTTTGAAGAAGCTTCACAATGTGTGGTTTTCTCTTTTTGTGAATGTGCGGCAATACGCGCCATCTCAAGCCGCATGTGTGTTTTTTGTTACGGTGCTTTTTTCGGCGGCTTTTCCACTCGCGGCGCAGGAACCGGCGACAGAGGCGATTCTTGTCTATAGGCACGCTGGCATAGAAAATGCTCTGCCTGAACTTATTCCCAGCATAGAATACACGGTGTACGCGGTTGACGCGGCGTTTTATGATGCTGGTGTGGAGATTCGCGTGCCATATATAGAAAGCGGCGGCGCGGTTTCTGGCGCTTCGCTGCCGGGAAGGGATGATTTTGACTTTGACCGGCTGCAAGCCCTCTGCGAGGAAGCCGGTGTCGGCACGGCTGTTACCGTGTATACGACATACGGCGAAGGGCGGCTTGTATGGCGTTTTGCCGCGTACACAATGCCGGACAGAGTGGCGCGGGCGACCGAGTCTTTTTGGACGCCGCTTGTCGCAGGCGTGCTTACTGATGTGCCGGTTGACGGTTCGGTTGCGGCGTTCATCCGCAATTGACGGTTCGGTTGCGGCGTTCATCCGCAATTTTCAGCAATCCTTAATTACTGCGCAATACATTAGCGGCAGATCGGTTGCGCAATCCCAGAGCTTCACGTCTAATGAGGACGGCGTGATGGTCTATTTCGGCGGTGATGCGGATACGGGCGGTCTTTTCGCAGGCGAGGTTCAAGAGGGAAGGCTTGACGCACCGCTCTTCCTGTTTGAAGAAGGAGCGCCTATATACGGAACGGTCGTAAAAGACGGCTATTGGAGCAGGGATTTTGTGCTGCCGAATGGGATAAGCGCGGAACCCTTCCATCTGCCCTCACTTATGAAAAAGACACGGCACGCCGCCGCGCTTATGATGAATTTCACGAATGTTTCTACTAAAAACACGGGTTTCGGATTCGGCGCGTCCTTTGAGTACCGGTTCTACCCCCTGCCCGACCGCCTTTTCTTCAAAGGTTCCTACAGTTTGCGGACGGAACGCGGAGCGCTTGATCAGGCGGGGCGCGGAAACTTGACCCACGAATTGCGGATAGGCATCGGTGTAAACCTTTTGCCTGTTTTGATCCCTTTTCGGCTTATCGCAGGAACAGGCGTTTCCGCAACCTTCAACAACGGCGCGAATTTTCTGGCTGATCCGCTCTGGCTTGGCGCGGAATACCATTTTTCCCGCTTCGCCATTACCGGAGAAGTCCGCCTGCCCGCGCTATTCTCCTACTCGCGCGACGTTTTCGGCGCCAAATCGGCTGATAAAGGCGTGTGCATCTCCTTCGGAGTAATGCTAAAATGGTAGTGTTTAATTTTTTCAGAGGCTTATGTCCACGTGATATGAAAAAGAAATCGCTCCTTGCAAAAGGAATAGACGGGATAAGAGATCGGCATCGCATGTTGACAATGCGTACGCGGACGTTTTTCATGGCGGCGCTTGCCGTGGTGATTGCCGGAAACTTCCTTGCTCCCGCATCGCTTGCGGCGCAGGAACCGGACGGTGCTGTCGACGCTGCGTACCTTATGAGAAGTGTGAATATTCTCTACAGACTGACTTTTGACGAGGATTTTTATTATCTCGCAAACGAAGCGGGTGTGTATATATGGGACGATTATGCGGGTGATTTTCCTCCAAAGGAATTCTGGGCGTTTTCTGTAGAGAGTGTCCTTTCAGAGGCGGACAATGTGGCGCGGGTCTTCCAATTCAATGACGGCAGGGAAGAAAGCCATGGGGAAGACCCACTGGACGCTGCAGCTCGGCTTGGCATACCGGTCTTCGTTGATATATACATTTCCGGCAATGTTACAACCGGTGAAACCTCCGCCCGCTACACCTTTATCGATCTTTACTCTAGTCAGCACGTTCTGGATAAAACTATTATCGAACATATTCCCACAAAAGATGATCTTCTGCTTTTTTATTGGGCGCAGACAAGAAATGACCTTGCCGACTTTATCGTTCCCATACTCAAGCCGCCGCTGACTATCCGCGCTCCGACTGGAGCGGTTGTAACTGGTTTCGGCGCAGACCTGCTTGTCATACCGGAAAGCGGCGAACTTCTCATCGATGTTGCCATGCCCGGCACTTACAAATGGACGATGACCCATAAGAAGTTCCACAACGCCGAAGGGATGTTTTTGGCTGAACGAGACGCCAACGAGCTTTCCATTTCCGCGCGGAAATTTTATCCTTCTTCCATTGATATAGCTCTGTATCTGGCGTGTTTCCCGGAACTGCGCTATACACGCGCCTTCCATAACGGCTGGTATTTCTCTCTGGGCGTGCAGCAGCAGGTGTTCGGTCTCTTCGCCAAAAAAGGCGCGCCGCTTGAGACGAGCTTCAGCCGCGTGCCGCTCATTATGCCTGTCATCGCTCTTGGCTACCACTTCAAAACGCCCGACTCGCCCCTCCGCCCCTACCTTGAGAGCTCGTTGCAGTTCCGCCTTGACTATGAGCGTATACGGGCGAAAACAGGGCGCGTGTTTGACGCATTTTCACCGCTCGCCCTCAACCTAGCCGCCGGTTACGACTGGGAACTGTCCGCGCTGTTCGCCCTGTTCTTGGAAGCGGGCGCATCCGTCTATTTTCTGCAGGATGGCTGGGAGAGCGCCTCGTCCAAAGGCATGAACAACAAAGGGATAATACAAACAACCTTTGGCGGATTTGTCTCTTTCGAACTGCCCAGCATCAGGCTGGGAATACGGGTGAAAATGCCATTTTAACTGTCGCCGTGCCAGCGTTGGCATGACATAACGCGCGCCATATCGCCCCTTCCCCAAATCTCTTGTTCCATTGTATACTTCAATCGTATGCGTATAAAAAACGGCTTTTTCACGGATGATTACGGGCGCAGTCTTATCCTGCGCGGATGCAACCTCGGCGGCTCTTCTAAGACGCCTGTGAGCGATCAGACACCCGCGCCGCTTACACACCCGACCGCGGTCTCCTTTGTGGGACGCCCGTTCCCACTTGAAGAAGCGGATGAGCATTTCACGCGACTCGCGGGCTGGGGCTTCACCATTGTCCGCCTTGTTATCACATGGGAGGCGCTTGAACACGGGGGAGCGGGCGTGTATGACGAGGACGTAGCGGAAAAATACCGCATCGCCGTGTATGTAGACCCGCACCAAGATGTCTGGAGCAGGTGGACAGGCGGGGATGGCGCGCCTGCATGGACGCTGGAAAAGCTTGGTATGGATATATCCAAACTGGAAGCGGCGGGTGCGGCGCTGACGGAGCAGGGCGCGGTGGAACGCGGCAAAGCTTTCCCCGCTATGATTTGGCCTACGAACTACAACCGCTACGCCGCCGCCACAATGTTCACGCTCTTTTACGGCGGAAAAATCTTTGCCCCGCACTGCGAAATTGACGGTGAAAACGCACAGGATTTTTTGCAGGAACGCTACATAGCCGCAATGCGCCACTGCTACCGCCGACTCAAAAACTGCAAGGCGATTATCGGCTGGGGCGCGATGAACGAGCCTGGCGCCGGTTTTATCGGGTGCGGCGACCTTAGCCGCCTTGAAAACTACCAGCTTGCCCAGGGAGCTATGCCTTCGCCGTTTCAGGCGTTTACGGCGGCTTCCGGCTATAAAACGGCGTTTCCTGTATACACAACTGGTCTTACTGGCGAAAAGATTATCGGAGAGCAGATTTTTGAGGGCGATTCTATTTTTACAGAGGGATTCTCCTGTCCGTGGAAGCGCGAGGGAGTATGGAGCGATGAGGGTGGCGAGCTTCGCCTGCTTAAAAAGGATCATTTCGCGCTTTCCCAAGGAAAGAGCTTTGTAAATGATTTTCTCAAGCCGTTTATAAATAAATTCGCCGCTCGTATACGGGAAGTAAACGAAAACGCATTTGTGTTTGTGGAAGGACTACCCACAGGAACGCATCCTGTTTGGACGAAGGAAGATGCGCCCAACGCGGTAAACGCCTTTCACTGGTATGACGGTCCCGCGCTCTTCTTAAAGCGTTTTATCCCATGGGCGACTGTGAGCGTGGCAAAACGCCGCCTGATTCTGGGCAAAAAGAACGTTGCCGTGTATTTCGCCGCCTGCCTTGCCGAAGGTACATGCTGGGCGTGTGAAAATATGAGTGGCGCGCCCGCTTTCTTGGGCGAATTCGGGCTGCCCTTCGACCTGAACAACAGAAAAGCTTTTTCCACCCACGATTACCGCCTCCACGAACAGGCGCTCTCCATGTATTACGACGCGCTTGACGCGAACCTTCTCGGCGCAACGATCTGGAACTACACGGCGAACAATACGCATGAACGTGGCGACGGCTGGAACGGCGAAGATTTGTCGATTTTTTCGGAAGGCGATGCGCGCGCCCGGCGCGGCTGGATGCGCCCCTACCCCATAGCGACATCGGGCGTTCCGCTTTCAATCCGCTGGGACAGGAAAAAAGCCGCCTTTCTGTTCCGTTTCAAAGCCGACGCTTCTATTCAAGAACCGACCGAGATTTTCTTGTCGCGCGAGTTGTTTATGGGGAAAGACATCTGCGTTACACTCCCACCGCCGCTCACGTCTGACTTTTTCTATGAGCAGAAACGGCTTTTTATCTACAACAACGGTTTTTCCGGTGAGGTGGAAGTACGGGTGGGAAAAAACTAAAAACTGGAGGTTTCCGCAATGGCGGGTATTTTGGATTATATTGAATGGCGCGGCGATCTTTCTTTCCGTCATATTCCCTTTAATCCGGTGGATAATGGATAACATCATTCTTTCTCTGCTCTCGTATTTCCGCTTTGATGGTATTGTCCCTGTTTTGGAAGAAGGCGCGATTGAAAGCGGAACTACGGTTACGCTGAGGGATGCGGCAGTGCGGATTTTTGATATGTGGGGAAAAGAAAACCTACCAATGAAAATGGCGATACAGTCGAAGGATGCACCGCTTATGCTGGAAAAAGCCGCCGAAAGCGAGCGATTCGGCAATATGCTTCTCGCTGGCTATGTGGATCATTTAGACCCGGCGGCTGAGAAGCAGTTTTCCGGGCTTACGTTTATATTTGAAGGTGAAAAGAAACAAGAAGCGTACATCGCTTTTCGGGGAACGGACAGTACGCTCGTGGGCTGGAAGGAAGACTTTAATATGAGCTTTAAAGCCGCAGTTCCAGCGCAGCTTGAAGCGGCGGTCTATGTGCAGGCGGTGGCGGCGCGGTTCAAAGGCGTTTTGCGTATAGGCGGACATTCAAAGGGCGGAAACCTCGCGGCGTACGCGGCGGCGTTCTGCGGCAGCGGAATACAAAAACGCATTACCGCCGTCTACCGCAACGACGCACCCGGTTTTAACGCTGAAACCATAGCTCGCCAAGGCTATCAGGCGATTAAATCAAAAATAATGTCCTTTATTCCCGAATCATCCGTCGTGGGTATGTTGTTTGAACATGACGACAGCTACATCGTGGTGAAGAGCGAGCAGACAGGACTGCTTCAGCATGACGCCTATTCGTGGGAAGTTTCCCGCGACAACATGGTACGGGTGGACACGGTTAACGCGGGCAGTCGGTTTATAGACCTTACCTTGAAAGAATGGATAAACGGGCTTAACTCTGATCAGATCGAGCATTTTGTGGATGGGTTTTACGATATAGTCAGCTCTACTAAAGTGAATTCTTTACAGGAATTATCCGAGCAATGGCTCAAACATGCGGGCAGTATTCTTCATTCTCTGCATACTATGGACGCGGAAACGAAAACCATCTTAAATGAGACGATCCACGCCTTGTTTAAAGCGGCGCGGAACAATCTCTCCTCGCTCCTGCCTCCCAAACCAGTTAGCGCCCCGCCGTCTCCTGAAGAATCGCAAGAGTCCGTTCCACGCAGCGCTCCCATGTGAAGGATTTGACGCGCTCAAGCCCCCGCGTTCGGCAGTCGCGGTACACCGTACGATTGGTCGCCAGCATAAACAGCCGGTCAGCCATATCCTCCGCGTCTTCCGGGTCGAAGTACAACGCGGCGTGATCCGCGGCTTCGGGCAATGACGCGGCGCGGGCGCAGGCGACTGGTACGCCAGACGCCATAGCTTCAAGCGCACCCATGCCAAAGCCTTCATAGAGAGACGGAATCACCACCATATCCGCGCCCGCGTACAGTTCCGGGAGGTTTTTCGCCGGAAAATGCCCTGTAAAAAAGATATCCACCTTACTGGAACTTCTCGCGGCGGCTTCCCTCACCCGCTCGGCACCACGGCTCTCCGTCCCGGCGAGAACAAGCTTATGCGGATAATGCGTGCGCTGCTTGAAAATATCAAAAGCTTCTATTAATTTGACGTGATTTTTGATGGGATCTTCGATACGCGAGGTGTATAAAATATAAGGCTGCCGGAAACTAAATGGTTGTATCAGCACCACGCTGTCCTCGTTTTTGGGGCGCGGGTAGAAAAAGCTTGTGTCTATGCCGTCAGGCACAACCTCGATCCGCTCTTCTTTTACCTTGGCGATTTCTATAAGCTCCCCTCTGACGAATTCGCTCACCGCGATGATCTTATCCATTTTCCGCAGAATGTTGGGAAACACGAAGCGTATTGCCGCGCCTATCGGGTCTTTTTTCTCGCGTATGCCCCAAAACGCCGCCATATCGTGTACCGTGCCTACGGACGGGCAGGGCGACTTATAGGGAAGGCGCTTGTGCGCCGCGGGGAAAAAGCAAGCATCGTAGCCGCGCTTCTTAGCGAAGGCGGGGTACTGGGAAAGATGCCACGCAAGGTTCGAGAATCTTCCGTTGACGGCGCACTGAGATACAAATTCAAAATTCGGTACCGATTCGCTGTAGGCAAAACGGTCGAATTCCCAGCCAAACAACTCAAATAAGGCGCCAGATGGCGGAACCCGTTTCAAAATATTGAATAGGTATGCGCCAACAGCGGACTTTCCCCCATCACACGAAAACGTGTCTATACCTATTTTCATAGAACTATCTCTCCGCCCTAATGGTACATTCTCATGCTGAACGCGGTTTCAAACCGTTCTTCACTTTCCAATGAGACGTGTATCAGGGGCATAATATTGGTCGATTGGTATATCTCAACCGTTTCGCCGGACAGAGAACAGGGAGTTCTCACTGTCAATATGCAGGCGTCGAAGAGCTTGTCCGAATCAATGATGATGATCGCCTCGTTTTTTATATCCTGAAATTTGAGCGCCCGCACGCCCGTCGTTACCTCGCCTATGGGGACGCTTTCCTTTACGTCCGCATCCAGTTTGTAAATACGCAGAAAAGCATCGCCCTCGCCTGGGAAGGAAAGGTCTACGCTGGGAATAAAAGTAAAATTCTCACGGCTTTGCCCCCGATTGACAAGCGTGTAGCTAACGAAAAGGGCGCTTTTGTCTACGCGATAGGTCTTATAGATTTCTATATTTCCATAGGGAATATTAGGATTAGGGGGAAGTCGGAACGACGCCTTTCCCCGGTGCTTGTCAGCCACAACAACTTCAAACAGTTCGTTCTTGCAAAAACGGAACGCGTTTTCCTCCGGCTCTCCTTCAAGAAATCCCGCCTGTACCGCCTGCATCCTGATTTCGCCCACGCGATCGGCTAATGTCGTGGTCTCGAACACGCCCTGCGGCGCGAGTATATCTGTCCATGCAGAACGCTTGCAGCAGGTTTCGCCGGTTGAAAGGGCAAACGTATCAAGGTAATTCCACGTCTTAGGAAGGTAGTCCAGCTCAAAAACGCCCGCGCCGAGCGGCTTCACATAGCAGTTGATCTGCTCTTCCTGAAACAAATATTCGTCGCTTCCGTCCATGTCAAAATCGAATACCATGAGCGAGGGGGTGAACGGGTCTTTCTCACGACTGATTTTTTCCGCCTCAAGCAGTGCGCGGTACGCGGCTTTGCGTACCGAATGGCGGAATATGCCGCCTCCTTCCGAGGGACAGAACGCGTCATAACCTTGAGCTTTCCAAATCTCCTCCCGCGCCGTGCGCTTCCGCGATCTGTCCCCATGAAGCTGGTTAATGACTGCGTTCGTAAACATCATCTTTGAATAGAGATAATTCGCTTCAGGATAATTGATAAGGAACGAGCGGGGAGTAGTCGCGCCGCATGAGAGAGGGAGGTTCAGGGACGGAGGGAAATACGCTTTTTTCAAAGCGCCGCGCGTGCCGCAGTAAAGCTTTGACGGCAGGATGAAGTCAATTTTATCACAGCGGCGGGATATGTCTTGGAAAAAAAAATCATAGCCGGTTATAAGCAGGTCGCGCTGAACATTAGTTTCATCATAGACATCATTGGACTCCCATGCCCCGAACCATTCGGACTTTTCAATGGTACGTTCACTCTCTTCCGTATCCATGGACTTCGTCCTATCATCCGCAACGCTGTTTCCCATAAAAATATGATCGAGAAACACGGTGATAACCTCTCTATGCGCGCGGCGGGCGTTCTGCGCAAGGAGACTGTCCAGTACAAGCCCCGCCCGCTGATGCGCGAACAAGTCGCTTACGGCGTTTGACACGGGGAAGACGGTAAGGATTTTCCCTTGATCCTCTGTTATGCAGGGGAAGGCGTCGGAAAGTCCTGCCCGCAAAAAATGAGCGCCCTCCAAAAAGGTGTAGAACATGCCGCAGTTGTTCAATGTCCCCACAAGGCTCTGCTCCCACGCGAGTGCGGGCAGTCTGCATCCCTGGGGGCGTCTGCCGAATTGCTTGCGGAGATAGGTTGTGAGCAGTTCTACCTGCCCCAGCTTGTCCGCGGGCGGAAGCAAAGGGAGCATAGGCTCGTAAAAGCCGCCTCCGAGCAGCTCCACCTGATCGCGGGCTATCATATCTTTGAGCAGCATAAAGAATTCAAAGTGCGCCCGCTCAAGCCAGTTGAGAACTATACCTGAATAGTGGAGCGTTACTGGAATATGGGGGTATTTGTACAGCGCCGACAAAAAAGGTCTAAGCTTTTCATGATATATCTTTTCAAATTCATCACTCGTTGTTCCCAAGGGAATATGGTGATGAGAAGCCAACATAATACTGATCCGTTTTTCATTTTTTTCCATTTATTCCATAAATCCCCTCGTATAGAGGCTATCATCTGATCACCCTATACGGCGGCATGTCAGCGGCGCAGACCACCCCCGTATAGGTTACCCCGCCAGCGCTTTCAACAGGATTACCGCCGTTGACGTGAAGATAATCGACAAAAAACCTGTTGAAATAAGCCGCAGAGGTTTCCCTCTTAAAAAAGCAGGCACATTTTCTATTGAAGCGCGCTTCTGGATTTCATTGAGAATGAGTATAGAGAGCAGTGTCCCTGCGGCGAAACTTATGGACATGACAAATGCCTCTAGAAAATCCGCCGCTATATGAACCGTGAGCGCAAGGGCGGTAAACGCCAGTCCGTTATACGCCGAAAGCGCGTCAAACAGCTTGTGTTTGGGGACAACGCGGGGTACGAACCGTTCCGCCGCGATTTCGAGCGCCCAGCAGACGAGCATGGACAGCGGAAACATCAGGAAGTACGCGAACAGAACCGAAATATATGGCAGTATCACGCCGGAAAAGAAAGCCCAAAGCGGCGGAACGGCTATAGCGAGTATGCAGGCTTGAAACAGGGGAAGCGGCGACGACGCCTTATCCGCATCTTCCGGCAGAGACTGTATACCCAAGCCGAATTGGGTTATCAAATTGAGGGACAAGCTTGCTAACAGAGCTATGGATACAATCGTCATAGGGTCTCCTTGGGACGTTTCAGCGCCGCAACGAACAGAGCCACAGCATAACCCAAAAGCAGCAGCGCGCCCCCCGCCGTTGACACTATGCCCAGCGGCAGAAAACCGGTGGTATCGGAGGTGTTGAACAGCTCTATCATGCCCTGCGCGCCGCCCGGCACGGTCAGTGACATAAAGCCGAGCGGTTCTCGTATCAGAGAGAAGCCGGTGATGACGCCGGAAAACACGCAAGCTTCAAGCACTGTTCCCCGCGCCACGGATACAATCCGCGCCGATTGGAGCTTTTCAAGGGAAAAAGTTCCTAAAAAACAGAGGGGCGTAAGCATAACAAGGTAGCGCATCTCCAATACGAGCAAGGGGCTGATAAACCACAGAGCGAACAGGAACAGCGACGCGATAAAGCTCGCCATAAAACCCACGACAAGCGTTTTTCCCTCACGGGGAAGAATGGGCGACGTGGCGAATACAGCGAGCGCGGTCAGAACGTACACCCAAACGAGCGCAGCGCTTGCCGTGAGCGCGAAAGAAAGCCTGCTTGATGCAAAAATTATGAGCGTGATGCATAAAAGAGAAATCAAGGGGTTTCGTTTATTAAAAAACAGAGAAACAAACGTTCCGGTCACCGCTGCGCCTCCTTTGCTATACGTTTCAAATAGACATCCACCACGCCTTCAGGAATACGAGGAAACACTTCACGCGCGTGACTATTTAAGGGGAACAGATTGACTTCGCCGCCCACGTCCACAAAGGCAATGCAGGGTACAAAAATTCCGTTATCCATAATGGAAAAGATCAGCGCCTGCCCTGCCCTCCCGCTTTCTGCGCGCGCGCCGCCGACTACACGGTGCCATGTGCCCAGCGAATTCCTGCCGAGCGTTCTCCGCTCAAGCCTGCGAACATCTCCCGCCTGCTCAAGCACGCGATTAGCGGAATCTACCAGCGTGTTGTTTTGGATAGTATCAGTGAAAAAAAACAGAAGCCATCCCGCAAGAATCAGAGCGGCGATCCATGCCGCAACAAGCCCCGCGTTTTCTGTTTTCGTCAGTTTTAGAGAATTCTTCACCGCGCGAGCCTCCCTTCCGTTGATTGCCGCGGCGCATCGTATAAGAAGCGCGCCTCCAGTCCTCTCATCACAGGAACAAGCGTGTTGACAAGAGCGACAGCGTAAAACGCCCCATAAGGCTCCGCACCGAAATACCGGAATATGAAAGAAAATACCGCCGCGAGGAACGCCGCCGCAACAGCTCCCCAGACCGATTTCGCGCCGGTTGACGGATCGGAAAGCAGGAAAAACGCCGCGACAAACGTGCCGCCTGAGAGGAAGCCGCCAAAAAGGTCGCCGTTGCCAAACGCGCCGCCTTCAGGCAGCGCTCCGAAGAGTCGTATCAGCAGTCCGTAGGCAAGCAAATACACAATGGGCGTCCATAAACGGCTTGACTGAGAGGCGGCGATGAGTATGGTTCCTAAAAGGAGCGCCAGTACGCCCCTGTCCGCGATGATCCCCGCGTTCGCCGCGTTGAAAAGTCCGAGGTACGTATCGGGCAGCTCCGCGCCAAAAAGGGTGAATATATGCTTGTTTAAAACATCGCCGATAAACCCTGTGCCTAAAGCGCCGCCTTGAGACACAGTGCTTTCCAGCGCGCCGTCAAATACGTCAGGCCATGACCAGCGGACAAAGAGCCAAGCGCCCAGAGCAGGGTTGAGCCAGTTCGCGCCGAGTCCGCCGAAACTGCTTTTCACCACCAGTATGGCGAATATAACGCCCACGGCGGCATAGACCGGATTGATGCCGTTAGGCAGGAGCAGGACAAATACCAGCGCTGACGTTACCGCGCTGCCGTCCCGTATCATACCGGCTTTTTCCGTTCTAAAATAGATCATAAACTCGCAGACAAAGGCGCTTATCACCGCGACTACCGCTATAATAAGGGAAGAAAAGGAATCCGACAGCGATGACTGCACTATTGCCAAAAACGCGGCAAGGCTTACCAACCACATTCTGGACGCCGCCGAACGAGAAAGATTTATCTGAGGTTTCACGCTGTGCCCTCCCCAATCGGAGCAAGCCCCGCGCCGCATATCGCGGCGCTTAACGGAAGCCGCGACGGGCAGACCGATTCGCAGCACCCGCAGCCGTGGCAGTCAGATGCGGACAGATTATTCGCCCCGCCGATTATGCGTTTGTACAGCTCTTCGGGATCAAGCCCCACCGGACAGACCTCGCGGCATTCCCCGCAAGCTATACAGCTTCGCGGAACTGTACCGCCGACCTCGCGGTTAAGCAGGGCGACCGCCGCGTAACTCGTTTTTGTTATCGGCTCGTCAAGGTCAAGCACCATGCGTCCGCACAAAGGCGATCCTATTGCCACGCGGGTTGGTTCGGACACGAAGCCGCCGCACTGTTCAAACATATCCCGCAGCCGCGTCCCTATGCGCGCCTTCAATACCTTAGGCGACTTGACTGCCGCGCCGCCTACAGCGACATAGCGGTCTAGTATAGGCTTGCGCAGGACAACAGCGTCGTATACGGCGGACAGGGTGGAAGGACTAACTATGAAGAGCTTCCCCAGCGAAACAGCTTCCCTTTTTTCATATTCGCGCAGCACCAGTTCAAGCTCTCGCTCGTTATGCTGCGGATAACGACTGCCCACCGGCACGGCAAAGGACTCAAGCCGGTCGGGATACATACTCTGCATGGTTGTCAACGCGTGCTGGATTTGGCTGAGCAGCTGCTTTTCTTTATGGGAAACCGCGAACACAACGCTTGCCGCGCCGCACGCCTTCGCTGTAATAAACGAGCCTTCTACAACAGCTTTAAGCCGCTCGTTGCACAGCGCCTTATCCGCCGCGAGCCATGGATCGTCAAATACGCAGCGCACCGTGATACTGACCAGCGTTTTTCCGCCAATTCTGGCGCCGCCATAATTGGCGCCACCCGATACTGCGAGCAGTTCGGCGAAAGGTCTGCCCCGTTCGTCCATTTCCACAACGCCGAAATCGGCGATGAGCCGCTGTAACTCAATGACCGAGGTCTCGTTCCATGGATACAGGGTTTCTTTCTTCCCCAGTTTCTCGAAGGATCCTTCCATGCGTATGACGAGGGCTTCGTTGGCTTCTCCGTCCACCGTCTTCCACGACGCCATGCGCACAACCTTGCCCGGCACGGTCGCATGTATATGCGCGGAACCAGCGCCCTGCGCGCGCCCGACTATCATGCCTTCCTTCACATATTCCCCTACATACACGGTAGGGGACGCTTTAATCCCCGTATGCTGGAGCAACGGAACCACCGATACAACAGGAAGGAACGCTGTTTCTATTGACGAACTCTCCGGTGCGTGTGGGTCTTCAAACACCAGCCCGCCGCGGGGAAACGAATAGATTTTCTTTAAATGTTTCATGCGGCTATCCGTTTGCGGAACAAATTCCACTTTTCATTGTGTACTGACATATTCTTTTTTCTGTACCTTTGTCCTATGTTACAAACAGACAGGGAAAAATAAGCGGCGCTATGAGAAACAGCCCTCCTATATCCACCCCGCCGCTGGACGCGGTACGCTCGTTACTCCCTGTCTCTTGTAAAAAATCCATCAACCCTTCAAGGGAAAAAGGCAGAATCCCGTCCCTGCGAAACTGCCCGTTCCTGTACGTCTTTGTACCAGTTATGAGACCATCATCACCCAAGTAATAGCGCGTATAATCACCGTCCCGTTCCCCGTCCAAAGGAGTAAATGAGAAGGATGACTGGAAGGTGATGTGCGCCTCGTAATCGTCCTCTGCTATCAGATGTTCAGTGTCTCCCAGATACCGGCTTTCGCGGTAAGTAACCAGCCCCAGCGTATCGGGCAAAACAAGCGCCAAATACGCCGCCAGCGCAAAGGGTATAATGGCGCGGGTAAACACAGGAAAACCAGATGTGTTCCGCAGAATAGGAACCGGCGTAAAGCGTATGTGATCCTGCGCGGTTCCCCGCTTCGATTCCGCCCACAGCGTCAGCAGCAGAATGACGCATTCGCTGGCGAACACCGCCACCAAAAACATGAGTGGCACTTCATAGCTAAGCCCTATATACACATACAACGCGCCGAACAGCAGAAACAGCGCAAGCGAGAGCAGCAAGCCCAGTGGCTTTGCACGGAGCGCACGTATCTTGAGCCGCGTCCTTTTTGTACCAAACAGCGGGTTGTTGAACCGCGCCAAAACGGTGGTCTTCGCATCCCCGTAACGTGTCGCCGCGAACAGTTCCCGCAGCTGCCCCACCAACGCGCCCGCCACAACCAGCAGTATCCCGGCAAGCACAAATCCCGGCGAACCTATAAAGGCGAACCCTGAAAACAGCGGCGCGAGCGGCAGCGTAATCCAGGGGGAGCGGGACAGGGCGACCGCCAGAAAAGCCGCCGCGCCGAACAGCATGAAATAAAACGCGACCGGATTATCATATATCAAAAACTCCGCCTCAAAGGGAATATCCCCCAGAGCGGCGGCAAAACCCGCCTCCAGCTTTACCGCATCGAGTTTTGCCATTTCCTCAGAAAGGGAAACGAAAAAAAGCCGCTTGCCGTTCCTTACAAAGAAAGCGGAAAGCTTTTCCGCGTACCCATCCCGCCTTGGATCAAAATCCTCAAGCCTCGCCGCCCATTCGTCGAGCGGAATCGCCTCCAATTCGCCGAAATTGTCCAGATACACCGTTTGCAATGACTCCGAAATAAAGCTATTGCCAAAAGCGCTGCCTGCAAGCCGCGAGCCTATCTCGCGGTCGGAATACGAAGCGTCAAACACCAGTGCCGCGTACGCCCCCACACCGCCCTCGGTCGGAAAAGCGGCGGCGGCAAAACGAAAAAGCAATGCCATGCACGCAACCGACACGCACACGGTTAAGATAATGGGAACAAGCAGCCTTCTCAAGGACCGCACCTTATAAAAACGCGTAAGCGGCGGCGATAAATATGCCCAACATCCCGCCGACCGCGACTTCAAGCGGGGTATGCCCCTGTACTTCTTTAACCGGATGGTATTCTATACCTAATTTTTCCGCCATATTCCTGCCTAAATAATTAAGACTGCCCGCCTGCAAACCCGAAGCCCTCCGCACCCCCAACGCGTCCCGTATGACTATCATACAGAACCACAGGGAAATGATAAACATTGTGGAATCTATGCCATCTTTTATAGCGACCGTCGCCGACATAGCAGTAACAAGAGCCGAATGACTTGACGGCATTCCTCCTGTCCTCCATGTCAGGGTTTCAATCACCTCTTTTACCTGCCGTATGCGCCCTTTTGCAAGGAGTATCACAGTTTTGAGAAGTTGCGCGAAAAACCAACTTGTAATCGACGCGAGAAAGACAGGATTTTCAAAAAAGCCCTTTATAGAGGCCGTACTAATAGGCATTCAAGATTATGATAACATAGAAGGTTCTTAAACGCAAGTGGCTTGGGCGCACGCAGCGGGAATTTCAAGCGTGAATTTCCCGCTTGACGAGAAACGATTTATATCGCACAATATCTTTATGTCTGAACAACGAAAAAACACCCGTTACAAAACAATAGCGCACGTGCGTATTCATGATGTGGTGGAAAGGGACGCCCTTCTGAAAGATTTAAGCATTACGGGATGCAGTATAGAAACCACAGACCCCGCCCCCTTAACGCAAGGCGTCGTCTATTCGATTACTATCATTCCAGAGACAGTGTCCAAGATCAGCAAATTCGAGCTGCAAGCCGAAGCCCGCTGGATAAAAACAAACAAGGATTCGTGCGAGGCGGGTTTTATGATAACCGCTTCTCCCTTAAAAAAAGAATTCCAGCGCTACGTTGACTATCTTGTATGGCGATCCGCTTCCTCATGAACACCGTTGCATGATAATGCCCCTCAAAGGGCGGTGCTATCAAGCCGTACCTGGTTTTGAGTCTCATCTTGTGAAAGAATTGGCGGATCATGGGCTTTCCACGGAGGCGGCGGGCGGATTGGTCTTTGCTTCCCTGCCGGAACCGTTCGCTGCGCCGTCCGTCTTTTGGCAGCAAAACTGCTGGGAAACGCCATTCCGCGCCGAGTTTGACTCTATTTCCCAAGCGGCGGGGATTCTGCGGGATATACAGCGCAACTGGGTTCCAGCGCTTTCCGCCCACTTTAGGCGCGGCGCACTCATAAGCGAAAAGCTTCCTCCCGTTTCAGTAAAGCGCCGCCCTTTCCCATGGACGCTTCCCTCCGCGCCCATGGGCGCGTGGACACTGCTTGATCCGCATACTCTGCTTGCCTCCGCCGTCTGTTCAAGCCCTTTTCCCAATGGCGTTATTGAATTTGAGGAAGACAAAATAAACCCGCCAAGCCGCGCGTACCTCAAGCTGTGGGAGGCGCTCACGTTAAGCCGCGCCCTGCCCAAACAAGGCAGCTTGTGTCTTGACGCGGGTGCGAGTCCCGGCGGATGGACATGGGCACTCTCGCAACTGGGCGCGCGGGTCATAGCCGTTGACCGCGCTCTGCTTGACGAGCGGGTTGCGTCTCTCCCAAACGTTTCCTTCATTAAACATGACGCCTTCACCCTCAAGCCTTCCGATATAGGGCGCGTTGACTGGCTAGTCTGCGACGTCGTGTGCTATCCGCCGCGCCTGTTCGACTGGATAGAACAGTGGCTCGCATCCAGATTATGCGAAAACTTCATTTGTACTATTAAAATGCAAGGTGAACCCGACTTTGAGACCACGCGGCGCTTTGCGGCAATCCCTCATTCCACAGTTGTCCACCTCCACCATAACAAACACGAGCTTAGCTTTTTAAAGATTGCGGATAAAGGGTCCGCTCTCTTATAAAGAGGATGCGCTCAAATACGCTGTATTATATGGCAGTCACAAACAAAAAGGCAGCACGTATAGAGCGCCGCCTTTCTTACACGCCTTGCGTACAAGGCTGATTGAACATTATTTTATGATGACTTGGGAAACGGCAAGGCCGTCGCGGTAGACCCGTTCAAAGTTTGATTGATCGAGACGGCGCTCGCCGCGGTGAAAAAAAGCGTATTGATAGGTTCCTGGCGGAAGGGGCAACGAAATTTCGTAAAGTCCCACCTTTTTTTCCTTTAACTCATACATAAAGGGATCCCAGTTGTTAAAGCTGCCCGCCACATAGACGCGCTCGCCCGAAGGCGCCTCAAATCTGAAAGTCGCCGTTCCCGCAGGCGCGTCATTCGGGGTAAGCGGACGAGAAATCACCGGTTTAGGCGCAACAGACCGCGCCACGCCGGAATCGTCCACCCGTTTGACAGGGTTGAGCGGGTCAGCTGTCCACAAACCGTTGATGATAAGACGGTATTCCACCGTCTCAATGTCCTGCGGTACAGTATAGGCAAAGAACAAAAGCCCTGAATCCCTGTACGTAACAGGCGGTGGGATGTTATCATCGGCGAGGCGGGGGTTTGGGGCGTCTTCCGGCACAAGGAGCTTGCGGAACCAGTGCATTGTAGCGAATCCCTCATGGGCAAAAGCTATACCCACCCGCCCAAACGAAGCAGGAACTGTAAACAACACCCCATCATCTATTACCTGTGGCGTTCCGGCTTCCTGCAAATTCACCAGGAGACTAATAAATTGAGAGGAAGATGTATCAAGAGCATTGATTGTGCCGATAATAAGGAGAAGATATATTGTAATTACTTTCAGCTTTATTTTCATCATTGGTTTTAGGGATTGAAACCCTTTCCTTTAGGTGGTATAATGAACCTGATGGACATCCGATTTCCAGATGGAATCTTCTTTATTATTATCGGATACTATTGCAATATATTCAAGAGCGGAGTTTCAAAACGCGGAAAACCCGGCGGCTCATTGCGGAATCCGCGTTATCTTTTTTTAGACTTTTTGATTCATAATTAAGAGATTTTAAGATACCATTAAGGGATTATAAGTGCCGTCATTAGAGAATCTTGAGACATTTAGAAGCTTATTCCGCAGTATAGGGCATGAAGCGGAAGACTTAAAGGCGCGGGGCGTGCCTTTTGACGATCTTCCTCTGCCCGACGGGAAATCCGCCCAGCAGCCAGGGAACACGCCTGTCGCCGCCAAAACGGAAGACGCGGGCGGCGAGAACAATGTTGATATAGCGGATCAGCTCAAGGCGCTTGACGCTGTGCCTGATTTTGACTTTGACAGCTTGTTTGATGACGCTGACAAAACTTCCTCGGGAAGCGCGGGCGTGGGCGAAACGCCGAGCGCGGCTGAGGACGCCCCGGACGACGCCTTTAACTTTGACGACTTGTTCAACGCGGACGATGCGTCAACAGACACACCCTTGAACTTTGACGACTTATTCGACGGGGACGCCGAACCATCGACGGCTGATGCAACACCAAAAGACGAAACGACTGACTCAAGCGCCGACCTTACCGCGCCGACCCCACTTGACGACTTATTCGATGGGAACGCCGAACCATCAGCAGCTGATACAACGCCAAAAGATAAGACGACTGACTCAAGCGTCGACCTTGCCGTGCCGCCCCCACTTGACGACTTGTTCGACGGGAACGCCGAACCATCAGCAGCTGATGCAACACCAAAAGACGAGACGACTGACTCAAGTGCCGACCTTGCCGTGCCGCCCCCGCTTGACGATTTATTCGACTTGAATGATGTAGCGCCGAAAGATGAACCGGCTGATTCGAGCGCCAACCTCGTCGAACCGCCCCCGCTTGATCCTCTCCCGGATATGGCGAGTCTCGACGACCTCGATCTAGACAACGATGATAACGCGAATCTTCCGCCGCTTGCCAACAATGATAGTACTATTCTTGACGATTTCGATTTAGACGATCTCCCCGACTTTAACAGCAATGCCGAGCCGCTGCCTTTAGATGACGACGATTTCTCTCCACTGGCAGACGGTGGTGGGGCGGACGGCTTTAATGCGGATGATATCTCTGACTTTGACGACAATGCGGAATCGCTGCTTGATGATGGCGCGGAGCTTCCCCCGCCCGCTGACAATGATGGCGCTGTCCTTAACGAGATACCAAGCCTTGACGATATTCCGTTTGATGATTTCAATCTGGACGATCTTCCCGACTTTAACGAAACCGCTGGACCGCCTCCTTCTCTGGATGACCATCTGCCGCCGCTCAATCCCGACGACATTTTTGTTGAGGATACTCCGTTTGATAAGGATGATTTATCCTCGCTGCCGCCTTTAGAAGAAACGAAGTCCAACGACACCTTTCCCCCATTCGACGAACCGCCGCCGTCAGACGGCGCGGCGCAGTACGATGACGCTTCCGCCACCACTGTCGCGGCGGCTCCGTTTGACGACGAGGACATGAATGATCTTGCGCCGCCCGAACCTCTGGACGCGGAACCCAGTCTTGACGAATTTGATTCTGACGATGATTTTATGAACACCGTCGCTGATAGCGGGCTGCCCGCGCCCGAGCCGGTGGAAGAAATCCAGCTTACTGAGAAAGACTACAAACATCTCACAAACGCGCTTGCCTCGTATCCGCTCAACCTGCGTATAGCCTGTGAAGAGCTGATCGCCGAGCAGGCGGTCGCTCCCGATATGATGTCCACCCTTATCAAGATGCTGGTTAAGGAAGCGCCTGCTAAAGACGTGGCGGAACTGGCAGGCAAGATTCAGGGGCGCATTATCTCCATTCCTAAAGGCTTTGAGAAGCGTACTGGCGCCGAGTTGGAGGCGGAGAAGCATACTTTCAAGTATATCTTCATCCATAAGGTTCTGCCCATCGTGGGCGTCGCCCTGTTCGCCATGCTCGTGGTTTTGTCCCTCATCTATCTCTCATACCGGTTTATCCATATTCCTCTTTTGGCGGAATCCATCTATAAAGAAGGCTACGAACTCATAGGAAACGGGAAATACCCGGAAGCGAACGATAAATTCAACGAGGCGCTCAGCTTGCGCCGAGACAAAAAATGGTTCTACCGTTACGCAGAAGCTTTTGCTGAAAAACGGCAGTATCTCTTTGCCGAGGAGAAATACGAAGGGCTGTTAAAATACTTCCCTAAAGAAAAACAGGGAGCGCTGGATTACGCGAAGCTTGAAACGGACTTGCAGAACTATGAAAAGGCGGACAGTATTCTCAGACGCTATATTCTTGACTATGCGGTAAATGATCCTGAAGGACTGCTCGCCCTGGGGGATAACGCGCTTGACTGGGGCGCGGTTGATCCGTCCAAATATGAAAACGCGCGCGAAGCCTTTGCTCGCTATATAGAAGCCCATGGGCAGTCCGATCCGGTGCTTGAGCGTATGCTCAAATACTTTATCCGCACGGATAATCTCAAGGAAGTGCTGTCCTTGCAGCTCTACTTCACAAACCCCCTCACAGCGAATAAGCGTGTGATTTCGGCGGAAACCTTCACCGAAATGAGCGGCTATCTTCTGAATAAGCAGTTCGCGGAAACGGAAGGCGTGCCTGACGAATATGTAGCGGAGATCACAGGCGTGCGCGATCTGCTGATCCAAGCCATTGAGAAGGGACCCGCTATTCCCGAGGCGTACTACAACATTGCCCGATATTACGCCTATTTTAACAACGCGCGGGAAGAGCGCGCCTCGCTGGAACGGGCCGTTTCACTCTTTGACGCGGAAGGAGAAACCACGCCAGTGCGCCTGAAGACGCGGCTTGACGTGGAACGCCTATACGCCGAAGCGCTGATACGCGACAAAGAATTTTTCGCCGCCGAGGGGCATCTGCTCAAGGGCATAAGCTTGTATGAAGACGCGGTTTCCCGAAAATTCATAACGAGCGATCCTCAATCCGTTCGTCTTTACGCCGCCATGGGCGACCTTGACTATTTTACGAAAGACGGGGATATGGATATGGCGCTGCAATACTATCGCCGCGCCGAACAAAACGGCTGGGCGCCGCCTGAAATGCGCTATCGTATGGGCGCGGCGCATTACCTGCAAGAACAGTGGGCTGAGGCGCAGGACTATTTTACCGCCGTGGCTGATGAAATTCCTTATAACCGGCGGCTGCTCAATGCGCTCGGCAACGTCTCATATATGCGCGGCAATTATTTCGCGGCTGAAGCGTATTACTCGCGGCTTCTGGATATGCTTTACAAGGACAAAGAACGCTTCCCCGTACTGGTGCCTCAAACCAGACCCGATCACAGCATTTTGGCGGAACGCATCATGGTGGCGGAAAACAATATGGGCGTTACCCTTGAGTCTCTCACAGAGCGCAACGGCAACCCCGACTATAAAAGGCGGGCGCTTGAGTACTACATCAATTCCTCCCGCGCATGGGACGGCATGACGCGCGATCCGGTCTCGCGTGTCCGCGCCGGTATGACGGATGTAGCGGCTATAGGCACAAACTTCGCCTATCTCAACTCGGAGAACGCCTTTAACCCTGAAGACGACTATGACCCGCAGATTTATGTGGAAATAGACAAAGACGTGCTTGAGCCGTCCGCGTGGGAAGAGCTGTCGCCCCAGAATATCAGATTCTCGAAACCTTTGCGGTAGCGCTTCGGACGTTCAAGATTTGTTCCCCAAAAATGTGTGTAGGTATGTTTCCATGTTCGGGACCCCATCATTGAACTTATTACCTTCAAACTCCCTGTTCTGAACTCCGGTTTCGGTGTTCGGAACTCCGAACGCGCTGTTCCGAACTCCGATCACCTAGTTCGGAACTCCGGTTTCGGTGTTCGGAACTCCGAACAGCCTGCTCTGAACTCCGATCACCCTGTTCGGAACTCCGATTTCGGTGTTCAGAACTTCAATTTCCTTGTTCAGAACTGCTATGTGCGGGGATACTTTACATCGATTATTAAGAGGAAGTGTTTCCGAACGTATGATACTGCCAAAGGAAACCAAAATTGATAGAGAGTCTCCGCACTACTTTGATTATGCTGACTGAAAGGATTGCCACTCTGTCCCTTATCCCTCCGCCTCTTACCCGCAGGATGGTATCATAGAGGTTATCTGGGGATGCGTTCCCTAATCCCTTCTTTCATGGTCTGTAATACACTGACATCCCGCACTCTATGTACCAGTAATGCTGGGTCAGGCTGCTTTGTTTCCGTTTCGCACTCTAATTGTTTCTGGCAGCAGGGCAGTATTGTTCTTTGGTAATTTGTATCTTTCATAGTGTATACTTTTTCCCCTGCCTTTCTCAATCATTCTTTTTGTTTCATGTCCAGATGTGTGAAAACATGCAGTATTGCGGCTAAATGAGGGGGATTGGCTGGTAACACGCATTGCGTACTACGCGTAGCTGGCTTTATTCGCAATGGGGTTTACTACCCCGCCACTGTGTGGCGGTTGCTGTTTGTACTACTTACCATGCTATGGTAGTAAACCCCACAGATACTAATTTCCTTACAGAACGAACCTCGTCAATTCTGTAACACGTACATGTTTCCCCGTCGCTTGCGGCGGGGAGG
>QMCE01000306.1_pt1 | contig 24035 bp, 26 predicted proteins | sample 1821851 | NCBI WGS metagenome assembly QMCE01 (sample SAMN09453174, study PRJNA476694) | Termite gut metagenome, whole genome shotgun sequencing project. | isolation source: worker | host: Odontotermes sp. | place: South Africa:Pretoria | collected 2016-01-28 | reverse complement strand
GGCGCCGGGGCCTGTGGCGGGGGCTGGGACCGGTGGGTCGCGGCGAAAGAATGCCGCCAGCGGCAGCACCAGCGCCGCCGTTGCCGCCGCCGCGGCCAGATAGGCGCCGCGCCAGCCGAGGCCGGCTTGGCTGGCGAATTCGACTTCCATGACCGGCGCCGAGTCGGAAAAAACGCGGTAACCGAAAGGGCCGGCGAGGGCGGTGATGGCGTCGGCCAGCTTCTGCAAGCGGCCACGTACCACCTTGTGGTAATCGCGGCCCTGGGCATAGCGCGAAATCGCCGCCTGCTCGGGATCGGGCGCGCTCCGCCCAGGCGGTAGATAGTCGAGCGCCGCCGAAATCACCGTCAGTGTGCCCGGATGCAAGCGCTGCGGTTGGGCGCGCAGTTCGGCATGGCGGGCCATATAATCCATTCCGCCGTGGCAGCCCTCGGCCAGCCAGGCGCGCAGCCGGTCGACGGCCGGCCCTGGCTCGGCGCGAGCGATGCCGATGGCGGCGAAGCCGAGTTTCTTGCCGGCGGCGCGGATTTCTTCGCGCAGTGCCGCGTAATTCACCGTGGAGTCCTGATCGTGCATAGCCCCGATGTTACCGCCGCTGTTGCCACCATTCATCACCTGCCCGACGAGGCTGCGACGCAGCGCTTCGGGGCCTTGCTGGCGCCGCGCTTGAGCGGCGGTTTGGTCATCTACCTCGAAGGCGACCTGGGGGCCGGCAAGACGACCTTGGCGCGGGCGCTGATCCGCGCCCTCGGGCATACCGGTCCGGTCAAAAGTCCGACCTATTCCCTGGTTGAAGTTTATGTGGTTTCGAGATTATACTTATATCACTTTGATTTTTATCGTTTCGAGTCACCTGAGGAGTTTCTCGATGCGGGATTCAGCGAATACTTCAATAAAGGCGCGGTCTGTCTGGTCGAATGGCCGGAGCGCGCCGCGGGCTGCGTTCCGCTGCCGGATCTCCGCTTGCGCCTGCGCCACGAGGGCCAGGGCAGGGTGCTCGAAACCGTCGTCGATTCGCCGGAGGGAGCGCAATGTCTAGAGGGCCTGGCCTCAGCCTGGAGTGCAGGCAACGGCGCCGGCAACTGCTGCGCACCGCCGGTGCCGCGCTGATCCTCTCGGTAACGCCGCTGGCCGGCGCCGCGGCGAAGCTGCCGGCGGTGCTCGCCGTGCGCGTCTGGCCATCCGCCGACTACACCCGCGTCACGCTCGAATGCAGCGCCGCGATCAAGTTCAACCATTTCCTGGTCGACAATCCCGACCGCTTGGTCGTCGACATCGAAGGCATCGAATTCAACAGCGTGCTCGACGGTCTGGCGGGCAAGCTGGCAGATGACGATCCCAACATCAAGCTGTTGCGCGCCGGCCGCTTCAAACCGGGCATCGTGCGCTTGGTCATGGAACTGAAGGGCAAAGTCAATCCGCAGGTATTCACGCTGACGCCGATCGGCGAATACGGCCATCGTCTGGTACTCGATGTCTATCCGGCGGAACCACCCGATCCGCTGATGGCCCTGCTGCAAGGGCGCGAGGATGGGGTCGAGCCGCTGAAGAACGAGCAGGATTTCCCGCTCGAGGAAAAAAAGGTGGCGGCGCCGGAGGTGCAAACGGCGAAAAAATCGGGTAAGCCGGTGGTCGACCGCCTGGTCACGATCACCCTCGATCCCGGACACGGCGGCGAGGATCCGGGCGCCATCGGCAAGGGCGGCACCTACGAGAAGAACGTCACGCTGGAAGTCGCCAAGCGCCTGAAGCGGCGCATCGATGCCGAACCGAACATGCGCGCGGTGCTGACCCGCGATTCCGATTTCTTCGTGCCGCTCAACGTTCGCGTGCAGAAGGCGCGTCGGGTGCAGTCCGACCTCTTCCTGTCGATCCATGCCGACGCCTGGATCAAGCCCAATGCCCGTGGTTCGTCGGTGTTCGTGCTCTCCGAGCGCGGCGCGTCGAGTACCCAGGCGCGCCTCCTGGCGCAGCGCGAGAACGAGGCCGATCTGGTCGGCGGCGTCAATATCCGCTCGCGCGACCCTTTCCTCGCCCGTACCCTGCTCGATCTGTCGCAGACGGCGACCATCGCCGACAGCCTGAAGCTTGGCCGCTACCTGCTCGGCGAACTGGGGGCGATCAACACCTTGCACAAGAACCAAGTCGAGCAGGCCGGTTTCGCCGTGCTCAAAGCGCCGGATATTCCCTCGGCATTGATTGAGACAGCTTTCATCTCCAATCGAGAGGAGGAGCGCCGGCTCAACGACGACGCTTATCAGGAGAAATTGGCCGAAGCCATCATCCGCGGCATCCGCCAGTATTTCATCAAGCACCCGCCCGGCCCGAAGGCGCGGCTTGCCGTGCTCGGCTAAAACAACTCGATTTCCCCGCGTATTCTTTCCCGCTCCGGTAACTGCCGGTTGGCGACCAGATCGTCGCGGCAGGCGATGCGGTTGCGTCCGTGGCGCTTGGCGAAATACAGCGCCTCGTCGGCACGGTCGATGGCGTCGGCCGGCGTGTCGTGCGGCTGTACGTGGCTGAAGCCGATACTGATGGTGATGTGGCCGATGCGGCTGAACTCCTGGCTGGCAATCTGGCTGCGGAAGCGTTCCAGCGTCGCCTGGGCCGATATGGCGTCGGTCGGCTGCAACAGCGCGACGAATTCCTCGCCGCCGAAACGGAACAACTGGTCGTCGAAACGGAAGGAACGACGCATCACCTGGGCAACCAGGATCAACACCTCGTCGCCGATCAGGTGACCGAAATTGTCGTTGATTTGCTTGAAGTGGTCGATATCGCAGACCGCCAGCCAGTGGCTGGCGGCATCGGAACGGCCGCGGCGGCGCCGTGGCTCGCCGCCGTTGCCGTTGAGCCGTTCGTCGTTGGCGGCCTGGCCGAGCAGCTCGAACAGGTGTTTGTCGAAGGTCTTGCGGCTGAGCAGGCCGGTCAGTGAATCGCCTTCGCCGTAATCGAGCAGGGCGATGTGGTTGCTGAAATACTCGATCAGCCCCATCAGCGCCGCCCGCTGGTCGGCCGAGAACTCGTCATGGAGGACCAGATCGATCATGTAGCTCGGTTCCTCGCGGCGGATGACCGGGAACACGATGCGGTGCGAACCATCATCGCGCCGTTCGAGTACCACCGAGCCCTCGGCTCGGCAGCGTTGCAGCAGCCGGTCCTGATCGATGCCGTGGCAGAACTGGCGGTCCGGCAGGTAGGCGTTGCGTAGGAAGGCGCCGTTCGGCCCGATGCCGGCGCAAGGGAAGAAAACGGCCCTGTTGCGCCCGGTGTAGCAGCGGTAGATGGTGGCCTGCCGTGGCTGGAATAACTTGTTCAACGCGTCGACCATGGCTGAATTGATTTCGGTCCGGTCGCGGCAGGCTGAAATCTTTACAACATGGGTAATCAGGTCGAGCATCTGCGGGGGCTGAAAAATCAAATGAGCGGGCGCGATTATAGCCGTGGTTGGTGCACTTTTTCGCGGCCGGCAGGCTGTGGGCCATTATAATTCAACGTTTTTTCCCGGTTTTCCACTCCATGCGCGTCTATCGCGGTCATTCGCGTCCTGTTTCCGCTCCGGTCGTTCTCGCCATCGGTAATTTCGATGGGGTACACCTCGGCCATGCGGCCTTGCTCAGGCAATTGGCCGAAGCGGCAGGGCAGTTGCGGTTGGCGCCGACGATCCTGACCTTCGAGCCGCATCCGCGCGAATTTTTCGCTCCGGCCTCGGCCCCGGCCCGGCTCACCACCCTGCGCGAAAAATTGGAGCTGCTGGGCGAGGCCGGCGTCACCCAGGCCATGGTCTGCCCCTTCAATGCGAATTTCGCGGCACTCTCGGCCGAACAATTCATTGAGCAGGTTCTGTGCCGCGGGCTGCGGACACGGCAATTGATCGTCGGCGACGATTTCCGTTTCGGCCGTGGCCGCCAGGGCGATTTCACGCTGTTGCAGGCGGCTGGCCAGCGTCTGGGCTTCGACGTCATGGCGATGCCCAGCGTCGTCGTTGGCGGCGAGCGTGTTTCCAGTTCCGGCGTGCGTCGCGCCCTGGCCGCCGGCGACATGGATCATGCCGCCCGCCTGCTCGGCCGTCCCTACGGCATGGACGGCCAGGTTGCGCACGGTGACAAGATCGGTCGTCAGATCGGTTTCGCCACCGCCAATATCCGCCTCAAGCACAATCCGCTGCCGATGACCGGCGTCTTCGCGGTCGAGGTCGGCGGCCTCGGCGAGCAGCCGCTGCCCGGCATCGCCAATCTCGGCGTCCGGCCGACCGTCGGCGGCGCCTTGGGCAGCACGCGGCCGCTGCTGGAAGTGCATCTTTTCGATTTCGACCGCGACATCTACGGCACCCATATCGCGGTGCGCTTTGTCCGCAAGCTGCGCGACGAGCAACGCTTTCCCACTTTCGACGCCCTGAAGGCGCAGATCGCGGCCGACGCGGCGGCGGCCCGGGCTTTTTTCACGAGCAGGCAAAATGGCTGACTACAAGGACACCCTGAATCTTCCCGACACGCCCTTCCCGATGCGCGGCGACCTGCCCAAGCGCGAACCGCAGTGGGTCGGCGAATGGCAACGGAAGCAGCTCTATCGGCGCATCCGCGAAATTAGCGCCGGCCGGCCGAAATTCATTCTGCACGACGGCCCGCCGTATGCCAATGGCGACATCCACATCGGCCACGCGGTCAACAAAATTCTCAAGGACATCATCATCCGCGCCAAGACTCTGTCCGGTTTCGATGCGCCCTACGTGCCGGGCTGGGACTGCCACGGCATGCCGATCGAAATTCAGATCGAGAAAACGCACGGCAAGCACATCGCCCGCGCGGAAGTGCAGAAGCTGGCCCGCGCCTACGCCGCCGAGCAGATCGAGCGGCAGAAGAAAGACTTCATCCGCCTCGGCGTGCTCGGCGAATGGGACAACCCCTACCAGACGATGGCCTTCCAGACGGAAGCCGACGAAATTCGGGCGCTGGCGGCGATGATCAAGCGAGGTTTCGTTTATCGCGGCCTGAAGCCGGTCAACTGGTGCTTCGACTGCGGTTCGGCGCTGGCCGAGGCCGAGGTCGAATATCAGGACAAGAAATCGCCGGCCATCGACGTCGCCTTCGCCGTGGCCGAACGTGACAAGCTGGCCGCCGCCTTCGGCTTGGCCGAACTGCCGGCGGGCGAAACCTACGCCGTGATCTGGACGACGACGCCGTGGACCATACCCGGCAACCAGGCGCTCAACGCGCATCCCGAGATCACCTACAACTTGGTGCGGACCGAGAAAGGCTGCCTGATCCTGGCCGCCGATCTGCAGGAAAGCTGCCTCGCCCGCTATGGCTTGAGCGGTACCACGGTCGCCAGTTGCCAGGGTGCGGCGCTGGAGCGCATCGCCTTCCGCCACCCCTTCTACGACCGTTTGTCGCCGGTCTTCCTCGGCGATTACGTGACGCTGGAGGCCGGCACCGGCATCGTCCATTCGGCCCCGGCCTACGGCCTGGAGGATTTCCAGTCGTGCAAGCATTACGGCCTGCACAACGAGGACATCCTGACGCCGGTGCAGGGCAATGGCACCTTTGCTGCCGACCTGCCGTTCTTTGGCGGCCTGAACGTGTGGAAGGCCAACCCGCTCATCGTCGACAAACTGGCCGAGGTCGGCGCGCTGCTCAAACACGCTACCGTCGAACACAGCTACATGCACTGCTGGCGGCACAAGACGCCGCTGATCTACCGCGCCACCAGCCAGTGGTTCGTGCGCATGGATGCGCCGGACGTCGACAGCCAGGGCGTCGCCGCCACCGAGCCGGCCGGTCACACGCTGCGCGAAGCGGCGCTGCAAGGCGTCGAGGACACCGCTTTCTACCCGGCCTGGGGTAAAAACCGCCTGCACGCGATGATTGCCAACCGCCCGGACTGGTGCATCTCGCGCCAGCGTAACTGGGGCGTGCCGCTGCCGTTTTTTACCCACAAGGCGAGCGGTGAACTGCATCCGAATACCCTCGAACTGATGGAGGAAGTAGCTCGGCGCGTCGAGCAGGGCGGCATCGAGGCGTGGACGCAACTGGACGCCGGCGAACTGCTCGGCAAGGATGCCGCCGACTACGTCAAAACCACCGACATCCTTGATGTCTGGTTCGATTCCGGCACCACCCACATGAGCGTCATGCGCGGCTCGCATGGCGATCAACTGCGCTGGCCGGCCGATCTTTACCTCGAAGGTTCAGACCAGCATCGCGGCTGGTTCCACTCCTCGCTGCTGACTGGCGCCGCCATCGACGGCCGGGCGCCGTACAAGGCCCTGCTGACGCACGGCTTCGTCGTCGACGGCAAGGGTCACAAGATGTCGAAGTCGCGGGGCAATGTCATCGCGCCGCAGCAGGTCTCCGACAAAATGGGCGCCGACATCCTGCGCCTGTGGACGGCCGCTACCGACTATTCCGGCGAATTGTCGATCTCCGATGAAATCCTCAAGCGCGTCGTCGAAGGCTACCGCCGCATCCGCAACACGCTGCGCTTCCTGCTCGCCAACGTCTCCGACTTCGCCGCCGCCACCGACATGCTGCCGGTCGACGAATGGCTGGAAATCGACCGCTACGCGCTAGCCTTGACCCGCCAATTGCAAGATGCCTGCCGCGCCGACTACGACCGCTACGAGTTCCACCGCGTCGTCCAGGCGCTGCAAACCTTCTGCTCGGAAGACCTGGGCGGCTTCTACCTCGACATCCTCAAGGACCGCCTGTACACCACGGCGCCCAAGTCGGTGGCCCGCCGTTCGGCGCAATCGGCGCTGTGGCACATCACCCAGTCCTTCGTTCGCCTGCTGGCGCCGATCACCGCCTTCACCGCCGAGGAAGTTTGGGCCGTGCTCGGCGGCCAAGCCGACGACTCGGTGATGTTCCAGCTCTGGCACGACCTGCCGGCACAGGCAGGCGAGGACGAGCTGCTGGCCAAGTGGGCAATCGTCCGTACGGTGCGCAACGACGTCACCAAGGCCCTGGAAGCCCAGCGTGAGGCTGGCAAGATCGGTTCGGCGCTGCAGGCCGTCGTCGAAATCCGCTGCGCCGGCGACAGGTACGATACCTTGGCAACGCTCGGCGATGACCTGAAATTTGTCTTCATCTGCTCGGCCACGACGCTCATCCGCGACGAGGCGGAACAGGTCTTGGCAACCCCGCTCGAACATGCCAAATGCGAGCGCTGCTGGCACGTCCGTCCGGATGTCGGTGCTGACGCCGGGCATCCGGCCCTGTGCGGCCGCTGTATCAGTAATCTGTACGGTGCCGGCGAGGCGCGCCGTTGTGCCTAAGACGGCGCACTGGTATGCCTTGGCCGGGCTGGTCATCGTCCTCGACCAATTCAGCAAGTGGGTGGTGCTTAACCGCATCGGCTATGGCGAGACCATCTACGTCGCGCCATTCTGGAACTGGGTGCTGACCTTCAATCCCGGTGCGGCCTTCAGCTTCCTTGCCGACCAGCCGGGCTGGCAGCGCTGGTTTTTCACCATTCTGGCACTAGCCGTTTCCGCCTGGATCGCCGTGCTGCTCTACCGGCACCCGCGGCAGAAGCTGGCTTCCTTATCGCTGGCCCTGATCCTGGGCGGCGCGCTGGGCAACGTGATCGACCGCCTGCGCTTCGGCGCCGTCGTCGATTTCGTCCAGTGGCACGCCGCCGGCTACTACTGGCCGGCCTTCAACGTCGCCGATGCGGCGATCACCGTCGGCGCCGTGCTCCTCATCGTCGAACAGTTGCTGGCTGGCCGCCGCAGCTGCAACTCGTAATGTCATCAAAAACGATGTACAATCGCATCTGTTTTGACGAGGAGGCTGCCATGAGAACAACCGTAACGATTGATGACGCGCTGTATGAGAAAGCGCTGGAAGTGGCTGATCCGATGATGGACAAGACTGACTTGTTCCGGGAAGCTGTTAAAACCTTCGTGCGCGTGCAAGTGGCAAAACGACTTGCCGCTCTTGGCGGAGCCACGCCTGAAATGCCGGAAATACCTCGCCGCGAGCCCCCTCAGTGCTGAAGGATGTTCTCGTCGATACCTCGGTATGGGTCGATCACTTCCGCAGCCCTAACGAGGTACTGATTGATCTACTTGAATCGGATCGTGTGATGACGCATCCGCTGGTCATTGGCGAAATCGCCTGCGGAACGCCTCCCAATCGAGCACAAATGCTGTCCGATATCCGCCATCTGCGACAGATGCAGCAAGTCAGCATCCGGGAAGTCATGGATTTCATTGAGCGCGAGCGTCTGTTCGGCTCAGGCTGCGGCTTGGTGGATATGCTGTTGCTGGCTTCCACGCTGATGACGCCGGATGCCAAACTATGGACACTGGATAAGCGGCTATGCACGCTGGCCGAGCGCTTTGGCGTCATGTACCAACCCACCCTGCACTGAGTAATACCCGAATATGACCACCGTCCGTCCCGACAGCTACCTGACTCTGCATTACCGCATCACTACCCTCGACGGCGAGGAATTCCTGTCTACCTTCGACATGAGTCCGGCGACCTTGCAAATGGGTGGCGGCCAGTTGGCCGATACACTGGAATCGGTGCTGCTCGGCCTGCCGGCGCACGAGCGCTTCGTCTTCGAACTCGAACCCAACGACGCCTTCGGCCAGCACAATCCCCGCCTGGTTGAGCGCATCGCCCGTAGCGGCCTGCCGGCCGACATGGAACTCAAGGAGAATTCGGTCGTCGAATTCACCGCGCCCAACGGCGGCAGCTTCGCCGGTTTTCTGCGCGAACTGGACGCCACGCACGCGCTCTTTGACTTTAACCACCCGCTGGCCGGCAAAACCATCCGCTTCGAGGTGGAAATCATCGGAATCATGTAATGCAGATCGTCCTGGCCAACCCGCGCGGCTTTTGCGCTGGCGTCGAGCGCGCCATCGCCATCGTCGAGCGCGCACTGGAAAAATTTGGCGCGCCGATCTACGTCCGCCACGAAATCGTGCACAACAAGTTCGTCTGCGACGACCTGCGCGCCAAGGGCGCGGTGTTCATCAAGGAACTCGACGAAGCGCCGGCAGGCGGCACCGTTATCTTCAGCGCCCACGGTGTCTCCAAGGCCGTCCGCGACGAAGCCGAACGGCGCGGCCTGAAGGTTTTCGACGCCACCTGCCCGCTGGTCACCAAGGTGCACCTCGAAGTCGAGCGTATGCGCAAAGCGGCGCGCGAGGTCGTCATGATCGGCCACAAGGGGCACCCTGAAGTCGAAGGCACGATGGGCCAGAGCGAGGGCGGTATGTATCTGGTCGAGACGGTCGACGATGTCGCACGGTTGGAAGTTGCCTTTCCCGACGAACTTTCCTATGTGACGCAGACGACCTTGTCGATGGACGATGCCCAAACCGTCATCCAGTCCTTGAAGATACGCTTCCCGTCGATTCAGGGACCGAAGAAGGAGGACATCTGCTATGCCACGCAGAACCGCCAGGACGCGGTCAAGACGCTGGCTGGACGGTGCGATTTGGTCATCGTCGTCGGCAGTCCGAACAGTTCCAATTCGCGCCGCCTGAAGGAAGTCGCCGCCGGCCGCGGCATTGATGCCTATCTGATCGACGGCGCTGCCGAGATCAATCCGGCATGGCTGGCCGGGAAGCAGAATATCGGTGTGACGGCGGGCGCATCGGCGCCGGAGGTGTTGGTGCAGGAGGCGGCTTCCCGTCTCAGGGAATTGACACGCGCCGAGGTCTGGCAGTTACAGGGAGCCGAAGAGGGGGTATTTTTCCCCCTGCCAAAGGAACTGGGCTGAGGCGTCAGACATGTGGCGACTTGTCGCCTGCCATCATTGTGTTCTGGGCTGCTTGAACAGCGTTTGTTCGACCTTCTCGTAAACAGCGCCACATGCCGGACATGCATATGCTGGCACATGACTCTCGGAGGCCAGGCGGACATGCTCGCACTTCAGGCATTTGCGACCGATATTCGAGGGTTCGTGCTGAACATCCTGCCTGGGTTGCATTTCTTCAAGGGTAAGTTCGTCGATATTGAATTTTCTGGTTTGCATGGTGAGCCGTCAGCCATTTTTGATAGGCCCAAGTTTACCAACAACCTGCGGTCGTCGGTGTTTTGGCACCCAATTGATTGAGTGTCATGATGCCGCAGATATCCGAGACTTGATCGCCACTCGGCGTGGCAGTAATGGTGTAGGTTCTGGCGGCAATATCGTTGATGACGAATACATACCTGGTATTCAAATTACCCTCGTTTTCGCACCCCAAGTTAGGGGCGGCGCCTACGTAACTGAGATTGGTGGTATAGCGACGCTCCATCGCCTGGGCAGTTTGCATCATGCAGGACTGCGCTTGAGAGCGAGCGCTTCGGCGTATGTGTTCCCGGTAAAACGGGATCACGATAGCGGCCAGAATACCGATGATGGCCACCACGATCATCAATTCGATCAGGGAGAAACCACCCGCCGACGGGCGGGCGGCACTGCGCTGGGCGATGGTTTTCATGATATGCATCTCGATTTACTGGCCGCTGATTTCACGCCAGGATTGGCGGCCAACAGCCCCTTTGGGGATAGAAATCTGCTTATCCACCCCCGGCCCCGGGCGGACGTAAGCTCCATCCGTAGAAATGCCAATCGGAGGGGCGCCACTCGTGATTGCCGGCAGACCATCCTGAACCGAGAGAAAGACACCGTCAATGGTGAAAAAGTTGAATATGCCGTCGGCGCCAGTACTCCCAAAGATGCCCTGATCGATTCTTCCGCCGCTGAATGGGTTGATGGCCCAGATAGAACTGGAGCCGTCGGGTTGGCAAGGGTCAGTCACCTCGGGGGTAAAAGTGATGCCGAACAGGGCGCCGCCGAGAATGAAATTCGGGGTCATCATGCGTTCTCCGTTATTGCCGGGAAGATCGAAATTGATATACCAGCCTCGTTTGCCAGCCGTGATGATTTCCCATTCGGTACCAGATTCCAGGATGCGTCCGACCCCCCCTCCGGAGGAGGGGCCGCTGGCAGTGAGTTTACGCTGCATCAGTTTGCCCTCTGAGGTGATTGTTGTTCCATCGTCGATCAAGCCATACCAAGTCTGGGTATTGGTATTTTGCAGGTCGGCCGGATTCAAATATTGGCCGGTGCCGACATATACCCAGGTGGCGCCGGTTTTCTGGTTGAGGAGAACCAGCGGCGCGGCCGTGATAGGGTGGTCAGTGCCGCCGGCAAACAGTATGGTGGCAGTGGGCGACGTAGCCAGATTCCTGAACCGCCAGACGTTACCCCGCAGATCACCGGCGTAGGCCGAGTCATGGAAGCCGTCTCCGTCACTATCCCAGGAATTCACCGCGGCAAGGCCGTTGTTTCCGCCCATTCCCGTGTTTACCGGGGTGAAGGCGCCCGTTGCCAAGTCGAACATGAGCAATTGTGCTCTGTCACCGTTGCTATTCGGGCCATTGCCCAGAATGACCCGCCACTTCCCTTCTGCGATCTGGGTGATGACAGGCTTGCCCAGATTGTTGCCCAGTGCGTCGTGGTCGGTGGCGGATTTTTCCCAGAGAAACTTGATGTCGTCGGGGTTGGTTATATCCAGCGCAAAGATGCCGCTACCGCCCCGACCCTGGGTAGCAACCAGGATGGTTTTCCAGGTACCGCCGAGATAGGCGTCGGCCACGGTCAGTTCGCCATCAAGTATGTACTGGTGTGGCTTCAACCCCGTTTCGCCGGAGCCGTACTCCTTGTCGGCGTAATTACTCAGCTTGTTCGAAATCGAGCTATTGGGCAGGAAAGCGTAGATTTCCTCGCCGCTGTCGGCATCGAAGGCGTGCAGCATGCCGTTGTTGCCGGCAATGTAGATCACCGGTCTGCGGTTCTGTTGCGCGGTGACGTAGGCAGCGTAAGCGATGGCGCTGGCAAAGGAAAACTTGCCGTAGTAGTTACCATGTTCCGTCGCGGCGACGTACACCAGTTGTGAGTTAATGAAGGCCGGCAAGACACCGGCTCGTTGGCGCAGGGTGCCGCCGGGTTTGTCTTCTTCCTTGCTGCGGTCACCGCGCAGATAGTCGACGAGGTCGGAGTTGAGGTAAGCCTTTTGCGCGCTACTCAGTTTGCTGTAGAGAAATTCCTGGGCGATTCCATCGACATTTACATAGATATTGCGGCTATTCCAGGTGGGCAGTTGGCTTTCGGCATCCCAGACAGGTGACGGATCCTGCAAGCCGGTTGTTTCATTTATTGAGAAAGCGACAATATCACCGTCCCAGGTACCGGAGGTGTAGCGGCTGAAAAAGGTCTTGGCGCCCGCTTTTACTTCCACCGAGCTGGCGCCGCCGCTGGCCTCATATTTCGTTTCGCTGGCGATAGCGTTAAGCGTGCTAGTTAACGCTTCGGCGAATTTATCCGGGCTGGTCGCAGCAACAAATTCCCCTCGGGAGTTGACGGCGGCATGCCAGAGGTCGTCGATGTTTTCCCTCTTGTCGTTTCCAGGTGTGGGCCATAGTATTTCGCCTGCCTTGATTTTGTCCAGCGTGCCCTGGTTCGGTGTCAGAGTACCTTGTTCGCCGATGGAGATGCCAAAGGTGCGCATATGCTGCCAGAAAGCTGGATTCTTGGCGGTGGTGGGCACGTTATTGAGCATGTCGCTGCGCAGGTCTCTTTTCCAGTAATACATGGCAGCATCGGCTAGCGTGCCGGTATGCCCGTCCATGAAGGGCCTCTCCGGTGTGTATTTGTATGTTTGCCCTTTGCCGTCCGTGAGTTCTTCTCCTGGCGTGTTGTCATTGTTTGACAGCAAGCCACCAGAGCCGCTAGGTTTAGTGTTCCAATAGCCGTCCGTGGTAAGAATCGCAAAATTTTGCCGGCAGGAAATTTGTGCGCTACCAGTGTCTGGGCCATAAGGGCCGCTGCTTGTACTCTCAGAATAATAATCACCAGTCCGCTTTAACGCATCATGTAACGGTGTGCCGCTAGAGCTGATGGAATCAAAAAGCTTCTGAAACCAGTTTTGCTTGTTTACGCCAGAGAAAAGGCCATCATTGGTTCCAACCGGAATTTTGTAGTTCTGTCGATTCCAAATCGTGTTATAGCCAATACGGTAACCGCTGCCTAAACCGGCAAAGACCTTGCTAGCGGCCGCCTTGGCCATGGTGACACGCAGGCGGTAGTAGGAGAACCAGTTGGCGTAGTTTTGTATCTCTTCCGTGACGCTACGCTTGACGCCACCGTAGGGGGTCCAGTCGAATTCGGACAGTTGGACATTGCTGTGATCGGTGCCGTTTGTCTTCAGTGTGACTTCGCGGGCGCGCCATGCCTTTTCGGCATTGGTACAGCTAGTACCAGAGGCACAGCCGTAGATGAAATCGTAGCGCTTGTAGTTGGTTACGGTTCCTGCATTGCTTCCGGTCAGATGATAGAAACCACTATAACGCCATTGGTAATTGGAGGATACCAAGCCTGTACCCGTATTCATCGTCTCGCGGTTGCCAACACCGTACGTGTCTGTGCCGGTGACCAGCGTTCGCCACTGGGTGAATTTGGTCTTGAAATTAAGGGTGCCGTTGCCGGATTTTCCAGAAGGATCGGCAGCTACGTTCCCTCCGTCGTAATTGGCGTTAGGGTACGAAGTGCCATCGTGCTTAAACCAAGGGTCATATCTCAGGAGCGGGTTATACCACATCGTGTTGATGTTGGCTGCACGCAGTCGAATGTCATTGACGCTGACCGTTTGCGGCAGACCGCTTACCGGAGCGCTATACCAGCTGGCTGTCGTGCCCGGCATATGCTCCCAAGCCATCGACCCCGAATCGTCGAGGATGAACATGATATTGGGGGGTACGGGTTTGGCGACGAGTAGGGGCTGCTGCGCGATCTCGACGCCAGCCTGGGCCGATAGCGGAGCCAGCGCGACGCCGACGCCGACGGCCAAGGCCAGGGTGAGCGGGCAGAGCTGCGGCAATGGAGCGCGGTTGTGGGCAAGTTGTTTCATGGCGATTACCTGTGGGCAAGATTGGAAAATTAACTACCTTTTACGAGACTGCTCAGGACGACGATGGAGCGGTCGTTATCGGCAGTGGGAGTGCTGCTACGCACGGTTACTCGATAGAGGGCATTTCGCGGTGCGTCGGCCTGGGTATTAGTGCCGCCGCCGGTTACCATGTATTGTTGGGAGTTCGCCGATCGCTCGGTGTCGGTGACGGCAGCACTGGTTTTTAAGCCAAGAAACTGAATGTAACGCTGTGGATTACTGTCGGCGTTCAGGCCTGTGTTGAAGGTGGCAGGAAGGTTGACGGTTACCCAGTTGTTGCTGCTGTTACTACTGAAGGTGTTGTTAGGAACAGCGGGGCAGTCTTTGGTTACCTCGCAGTTGATGACGGTGGGTGTTGTGATGACCTCACTGCTCTCGGTCTCGAACAGCCATCTTTCGGTTTGGTTCAGCGCAAACTCCGCCGCCTGCATGGCGATGGCACGGTCGTAGAGATTGGCGGAGAGTTTTTCCTGCAAAGAGGTGTTGCGCATGCCGGCCAGCCCGGTGAGGGTGGCGATGATGAGCAGGATGATGGCCATGATCAGGGCGATGCCTTGTTGCCGGCTTGGGGCAATGGCGCTGCGGTGCTGGAGATGTGGTGTCATGATCAGTTAGTGTTGCGCAGGGAGATGACGTGGGTAATATCGCGGCGTATCCGGCCATCGCTGCCGACGAGGGGTGAGCCGGGGTCGGCATCGCTGGTGACGTTTTTCTGCGTGCTTTCCGTGGTCAGGGTGAGATCGATGGCGTTGATCGTGGCCCAAGCAGCCGGGTTGGCAGCGACGCTGGTTACGAAAGCAGCCGCGCCTGTGGCGTGATAGCGCATGCTCATGCCGACGACGCCGGGCAGGATTTCCTCCGTGGTGACGGTGCCGTTGGGCTGCAGGCTGGCCCGGAAGAGGGAGCGTCCGCCTTCGTCGACAGGTCCATTATTATTGCCGATGTACCAGGTGACGGCGGTCAGGCGGGAAACCTGGAATGGCGGGTTGCTCGGGTCGATGACGCTGGTTGGCAAGGCAACTGGCGGGACAACTGTGATTGAATTGCCGCCGCCTGCTGTTATCGTATGCAGGCTGGCGTTTTGCAGGCCACAGACGATGATCGGCCCGGTAGTCAGGCCGCCAACGCTCGTTTGCAGGTTGATTGTTGCTCCGCCACCCCAGGGCGTCTGGATGATGCGGGTTTCGCCGCTGCCTTGAAGCTGCAGGGCCTCGGTACCGGCAACGCGCTGGCCCATGCCGCCGCCGAATCCGGCGGCGGTAGTGGCTTCACCACCAGCAAAGCCCCGGATGGGCCACCACCTTCCCCACCAGTTGGCATTGAGATCGTTGGTGACAGGTACGGCGCCACAACTAGTGTCGCGTGCTTGGCGCACGTCGCGGGCAATGAGTTCGAACGCCATGCGGGCATTTTCCTGCGATTCGGAGAGGCTCTCGGTGATGCGCAGGTTCTGCCGGTTGGCGCCCATGATGCCTAGGACGCCCAAGGTGACTATTAAGCCGATAGCTAGGGTAATCATGACTTCAACCAAGGTCAGGCCGCGCATGGAATGCGCCTGCATTCGCTGGTCAAGGAGGGTGTGTTGTCTCATAGCTGTACCTGCGTGATCATGGTTTGTGCGCTGTTGCCTTGCGCACCTTGCATTCCCCCTAGGCTGTCGTTCCAGGTGACGGTGACGGTACAGATGTTGGTCGTGATCGGGGCGAAACCGGGCGGGTTGATGATGTTTGGCATACACCTGACAGTGCCAATGGCTTCGCTGCCCAGGTGCGTAACAAGGCTGGCTTGCCATGCGGCGATTCTTTCTGCGGCAAAACCTCCGCTAGTATCCAGGGTGCCATTATCCTTTATGTCGGCACGCAGGCTGTCGGCGATGCTGTAGACCGCCATGATTGCCCGGCTGCGCTCGAAAGAACTCTGGTTGTTGCGTAGTGTGGTCATCTGCAGGCTGACCAGGCCGAGCAGGCCGAAAGACAGGATAAGCACGGCAATCATGACTTCCAGCAGGCTGACGCCGCGCTGCTTGTAACGGAGGGAGGGGGGGGGAATGATCTTTTCCATTTAACTGCATCCAGAGGAGGTACTGATGGTAGTGCCGCCTGCGAGGCGAACCGTGATGGTGCGGCTGTCTCCGTTGGTTGGCGAGCATAGCTCGATGGTGTCAGCATCGGCAGTAATACTGCTGAGTCCGGTGGGCATGAAGGTGAGCGTGTTGTTGCCTAAGGTGCTGCTGAGTTGGAGATTGGTGGGTGTGCTACCCTGGCGTAATACGGTATTGCTGGCATTGAGAACGACCCAGTGCGCCCAGTTGCCGCTACCGGTGTCGCACGCTGTGTCGCCGGCGCTCGCGGCGCGGCAGAGACGGATGCGCTGATTGCGCTTGATGGCTTCGCTACGGGCGAACTGTATGGCGCTGAGAAGTTCGTTGGTCTGGCTGGACAGGCGGCTTTGCACGATCATGTCTTGCATTGCCGGTGCAGCAATGCCTGCCAGAATTGCCAAGATTGTGATGGCAATCATCAGCTCGACCAAGGAAAACCCTCCTGATTTGGCAGATGGAGGTGTGTAGCAGAAATGTGGGAGGCGTTGGAGCATGACGGAAGCACTCTGCTGGTTCATATGTTGTGCTGTACCTTAAATGGTATTCAGCCAAGTGTGGCTTTGGGATGCTGGGCGGTTGTTCCCCTTGGATGAGCGGTTGCTTTATGGCGTACAAAAGACAAATAGAGTGGAGCGGGTTCGGTTTTGCGTCGAAATCAGACCATTTTGCATGGTGCTTGTGTGTGTTCTGGTTCTTGCGCTAGAATGAACAGCTTTGATTCATCAACCTTTGGATTTTATTCATGGCCAACAGCGCACAAGCCCGCAAGCGCGCCCGTCAAGCTGACAAGCAGCGCGCCCATAACGCAAGCCTGCGTTCGACTCTGCGTACCGCAATCAAGCGTGTGCGTCAGGCAATTCAGGCTGGCGACAAAACCGCCGCCCAAGGCGTCTTCCAGAAGTCCGTCGCGGTTCTCGATCGTATCGCGGACAAGAAGATCATTCACAAGAACAAGGCCGCTCGCACCAAGAGCCGTCTGTCCGCCCAGATCAAGGCGCTCTCTGCCTGATTCTGGCTGTGATCCAGTGAAAATGGCGCCTGCGGGCGCCATTCTTGTTTCTATGGTTTGTATGTGGCGTTATTTCTTGCCGTCGATCGGGCAAACGCCATCGATGATCTGCAAGTCATTGTCCTGGGCGAAGTTGAGCATGAAGCGGTAGGCCATGGGTTCGATTTCATTCAGCCGACCATCGACGAAGACGGCCTTTTCTCCGTTGTAGTCGCCTGGTCCGACGTAGGGGGAGTATTTCATCTTGCGTTCAGCGCCAAATGCCGACATGACGCCACAGAGTCGCTCGGCCCAGTCGCTGGGGCGAAATTTCTTGCCTTGCTTGGTGAGGCCAACAATGATGAAGGTGGTCGAGGCAAGCGTTGTCATTGTTCTACTCTGCGTTGGGGGAACGATACGACCAGTATTTTTGCATCTTAACAGAAGGGTTTGTGCCGTGGCAGCTTCGCCAGAAGGACAAGGGAAACTTCTTTGGTATTAGTGGGATAGATTGTTTTTGCAGAATTCGCTGCATATACTTGACCTAGTTCAATGATCCACAGGGGGTTTCATGCAGGCTGCCGTGGTTACGAAATATCACTTTCGCATCCGGACGCGCAATGGCGTGGTGGTGGAGAACTTGTCTTTTTTTGGGGCCGACGAGGCGGCGGCGCGGCAGAAACTGCAGCGCATCTACCGCGATTGCGAAATCCTGCAATGCCAAGAGGAGCACTTGCCGCCGGGAGGGCGCGGGCATCTCAATTATGAGGATGTCGTCGACCTGATTACGACGGCGTGAGCGACATATCGCCGCGGGTCACGAGTTCGGCGAGCAGGCTCTGGTAGTCGTGGGCGCCGGTGCTGGAGGCATTGCGGCGGAATACGTCCTGGTTGACCGAGGGGCTTTCGGCGACGGTCACGTTTTCGGAAATCACTGTGTCCAGCACTTCATCGCCATAGCGTTCGCGTAGTTTTTTGCGTACATCCTCACTCATACGCCGCCGGCGGTCGAAACGGGTGAGCAGGTAGCGGCGCTCGACACGGTGCTTGAGGACGGGTTCGAGTACCTGCAAGGTATGGGTGATGTGGCCGGCGGCTTGCAGTGAGAGGTAGTCGGTCGAAACCGGGATGATCAGCCGGTCGCAGGCAAAGATGGCATTGAGCGCGAGTACCCCGATGTAGGGGCAGCAGTCGATGATGCAGGGGCGCTCGGGATGGTTGGCCAGGGTCGAGTCGAGGCCGACGCGCAGCTTGTTGAGGATGGCCGGGCCCTTGCCGAAAATCGAGTCGACCTTCATCAGTTGCTGGTGTGCCGGGATCAGTCGGCCGATGTGCTCCCAGTCGATTTCCAGCTCGCCCAGGCTGCGGCTGTCCTGATAGAAGGCAAACAGGCTGCGGCTAGCTTCGATCGAGGCTTGGCCGTGGATGCTGGAAAGATGGCCTTGCGGATCGAGGTCGAGGAGCAGCGACGGTTTGCCCGCACGATTCAGGGCGGCGCCGAGATTAAGCGCAGTCGTCGTTTTTCCGACGCCCCCCTTTTGATTGAAAATGGCGATGCGCATGGCTTTTGTCGTTCTATACAAGCCTCTATTTTTCACTTAACATTCTAATTTCTGCAACTCTTTCGGATGAAGTTTATTTGTCGGAGGGGCTCGCAGGAGATTTCATTTTCCGGCGGCGATGGCCGCCGTTTTTGTTTGTTGGGGTTGCTGATGCCGCATGTCATGAACACCTATGCCCGTTTGCCCGTGACCTTCAGCCATGGTCGGGGGTGCCGGATTTTCGATTGCGAAGGGCGCGAATATCTGGATGCACTGTCCGGGATCGCTGTTTCGACCCTTGGCCATGCTCATCCTAAATTGGTCGCTACCATCGCCGCCCAGGCAGGGCGTCTGCTGCATACCTCCAACCTGTACCGTATCGGCGAGCAGGAACAACTGGCGGACAAGTTGTGCGAACTGTCCGGCATGCAGGAGGTTTTCTTCTGTAATTCCGGGTGCGAGGCCAACGAGGCAGCGATCAAGCTGGCCCGTTTTTATGGGCACAAGCAGGGCATCGAGCTGCCGACGATCATCGTCATGGAGAAGGCTTTTCACGGGCGTACGCTGGCAACCCTATCGGCGACCGGCAACCGCAAGACCCAAGCCGGTTTCGAGCCGCTGGTGACGGGTTTCGTCCGGGTGCCCTACGGCGATCTGGAGGCGATCCGGGCTATCGCCGAGCACAATAAGAACATCGTGGCCGTGATGCTGGAAATTCTCCAGGGCGAAGGCGGTATCCATCTGGTCGATCCAGCCTATTACCGGGGCGTGCGCGAATTCTGCGACAGCCAGGGCTGGTTGATGATTTGCGACGAGGTTCAGTGCGGCATGGGCCGTACCGGTAAGTGGTTCGGTTATCAGCAGGTCGGCGTGAATCCGGATATCGCAACGCTGGCCAAGGGCTTGGGGTCGGGCGTGCCGATCGGCGCCTGCCTGGCCGGCGGCCGGGCGGCCGGGCTATTCGGGCCGGGCAACCACGGCTCGACCTTCGGCGGCAATCCCCTGGTTTGCGCCGCAGCCCTGACGACTATCCAGGTCATGGAGGAAGAGGGGCTGCTGGACAATGCGGCTCGCGTCGGCGCCCTGATCCGCCAGTTGTTCGGCGAGGTGCTGGCCGGCGTCAAGGGCGTGCGCGAGATTCGCGGCCAGGGCCTGATGATCGGCATCGAACTGGATCGGCCGTGTGGCGAACTGGTCGGTAAGGCCCTGGCGGCCGGGCTGCTGATCAACGTTACGGCGGATTCGGTGATCCGTCTGCTGCCGTCGCTCATTTTCAGCGACAGCGATGCACGTGAACTGGTAACGCGGATGGCGCCGCTGATCCAGGAATTTCTGGCGGCTTGAACATGGCGGTCAAACATTTCCTGCAATTCAAGGATTTCACGCGCGAGGAATTCGATTACGTATTCGAGCGTGTGCGCTGGATCAAAAACCAGTTCAAGTCCTACCAAAAATACTGGCCGCTCAATGATCGGACGCTGGTGATGATTTTCGAGAAAGCCAGTACCCGCACCCGCCTGTCCTTTGAAGCCGGCATGCAGCAACTGGGCGGGGCGGCGATCTATCTCAATACCCGCGATTCGCAACTTGGCCGCGGCGAGCCGGTCGAGGACGCGGCGCAGGTCATTTCGCGGATGAGCGATATCGTGATGATCCGTACCTTCGAGCAGAACGTCATCGAGCGCTTCGCCGCCAATTCGCGGGTGCCGGTGATTAACGGCCTGACCAACGAATACCATCCGTGCCAGATTCTGGCCGACATCTACACCTATATCGAGCATCGCGGCAGTATCCAGGGCAAGACCGTGGCCTGGGTCGGTGACGCCAACAACATGTGCAACACCTGGTTGCAGGCGGCCGAAGTGCTCGATTTCAAGGTGCATGTGTCGACGCCGCCGGGCTACGAGATCAATCCCGACCTGATCGGTAAGATCGACCCGGCCCGTTTCACGGTCTTTGCCGATCCGATGGCGGCCTGCCGGGGCGCCGATCTGGTGACCACCGACGTGTGGACCTCGATGGGTTACGAGGCCGAAAACGAGGCGCGTATGAAGGCTTTTGCCGATTGGTGCGTCGATACTGAAATGATGGGCGTCGCCGACCCGCGAGCGCTGTTCATGCACTGCCTGCCGGCGCATCGCGGCGAGGAGGTGACGGCCGAAGTCATCGATGGTCCGCAATCGGTGGTCTGGGACGAGGCGGAAAACCGTTTGCATGTCCAGAAGGCACTCATGGAATATCTGCTGCTCGGCCGCCTTGAGGCTTGATCGGCATCGTCAACACAAAGGAAAAAGCAAATGAGCGACGTCAAAAAAGTAGTTCTCGCCTATTCGGGCGGTCTTGATACCTCGGTTATCCTCAAGTGGTTGCAGGATACCTACGGCTGCGAGGTGGTGACTTTTACCGCCGACCTTGGCCAGGGCGAGGAGTTGGAGCCGGCGCGGACCAAGGCGCTGAAATTCGGTATCAAGCCGGAAAACATTTTTATCGACGATCTGCGCGAGGAATTCGTCCGCGATTTCGTCTTCCCGATGTTCCGCTGCAACACCGTCTATGAAGGCGAGTACTTGCTCGGTACCTCGATCGCCCGGCCGCTGATCGCCAAGCGCCTGATCGAAATCACCAACCTGACCGGCGCCGACGCTATTTCGCACGGCGCGACCGGCAAGGGCAACGACCAGGTCCGCTTTGAGCTTGGCGCCTACGCGCTGAAGCCGGGCGTCAAGGTGATTGCGCCGTGGCGCGAGTGGGATTTGCTGTCACGCGAAAAGCTGCTGGCCTATGCCGAGCAGCACGGCATTCCGGTTGAGATGAAGCATAAGCAGGGTGGTTCGCCGTACTCGATGGACGCCAACCTGCTGCATATCTCCTATGAAGGCCGCCATCTGGAAGATCCGGCCGCCGAAGCCGAGGAGTCGATGTGGCGGTGGACCGTGTCGCCGGAAGCCGCGCCGGATCAAGCCGAATACCTCGACCTCGAATACGCGAGGGGCGATATCGTCGCGGTCAACGGCCAGCGCCTGACGCCGGCCCAGGTGTTGGCCAAGCTCAACGAGTTGGGCGGCAAGCACGGCATCGGCCGCCTCGACCTAGTCGAGAACCGCTATGTCGGCATGAAGTCGCGCGGCTGCTACGAGACGCCGGGCGGCACCATCATGCTGCGCGCCCACCGCGCCATCGAATCGATCTGTCTCGACCGCGAAGTCGCCCACCTCAAGGACGACCTGATGCCGCGCTACGCTAGCCTGGTATACAACGGCTACTGGTGGAGTCCGGAGCGCGTCGCGCTGCAGACGCTGATCGATCACACCCAGCAGAACGTCAACGGCACCGTTCGTATCAAGCTATACAAGGGCAATGTAATCGTTGTCGGTCGCGATTCGAAGACCGATTCGCTATTCGACTCGACCATCGCCACCTTCGAGGACGATGCCGGCGCCTACGATCAGAAGGACGCGGGCGGATTCATCAAGCTCAATGCGCTGCGCCTGCGCATCGCCGCCAATCTGAAGGCGCGCAAGGCTCGCTAAATTGTGGAAAACGGCACCCTGTTCGGGTTGACCGAGGAACAGATCGCCGACTTCTTCTCGACCTGGGGAGTTGGCGTCTTCATCCTGTTCATGCTGTTTATCATTGGCGAGATCGCCTGGAGGTCCAAGGCCGGCAAGATGGGTACCTTCATACTCTTCTTCGTGCTTGCCTTCGGCATGATCGGTTTTGTCGCCAAAGCCATCATCCAAAAAATCTGGGGTATATGAGGAATCTCTGAACAAGCCCCACGCGGCTGCCGCATCCCGGATTCGGGTGGTTTGCCGCGTTGCAAATGCTCACCATAGCACCGCTATGGCTGCGCTTTGCGCCTTGCAACCCATACCGAATCCGGGCGCGGCAATTCGCGCAGACTTGTTCAGAGGTTCCTGAAATGTCGCAATACGACAATGTTTCCGTGGTCAAAAAGGCCAATGTGTACTCCGACGGCAAGTGCGTCAGCCACACCGTGGTGTTGGCTGACGGCACTAAGAAGACGGTTGGCGTGATCCTGCCGTCGTCGCTGACCTTCAACACCGGTGTACCGGAAATCATGGAAGGCGTCGGCGGTTCCTGCCGCGTCCGACTTCAGGGCGAGAGCGACTGGGCGAGCTACGGCGAGGGTCAGTCCTTCTCGGTGCCGGGCAATTCCTCGTTCGAGATTACCGTTGCCGACGGCGAGGCCTATCACTACGTCTGCCACTTCGGCTGATTCCCCACGCCACTGCGCACGATCCGGCTGTGCCGGGTTTTTCCTTGTAAGGAGTTCAAAATGCCGTCTTTTGATTTCACTTCCGAAGCCGACATGGTGGCCCTGAAGAATGCCATCGACGTCGCCGCCCGCCAGATCGACAATCGCTACGACTTCAAGGGCACCAGCGCCAAAATCGAGCTGAACGAGAAGGACAAGCTCATCACCCTGTGGGGCGACTCGGACTTTCAGCTCGACCAGATCAAGGACATCCTGTTCCCGGCGATGGAGAAAAAAGAAGCCGAGAGTACCAAGCGCCTCGACCAGCAGAAGGTCGAAAGCGTTTCCGGCAACAAAGCCAAGCAAGTGTTGAAAATCAAGGATGGCATCGAAAGCGAGATGGCCAAGAAGATCGTCAAGCTGGTCAAGGATGCCAAGCTCAAGGTGCAGGCGTCGATCCAGGGCGATGCGGTGCGCGTCCAGGGCGCCAAGCGCGACGACCTGCAGGAATGCATCGCGCTGATCAAGAAATCGATTACCGATTTCCCGATCCGCTACGGCAATTTCCGCGACTGAAACGCGTGGCGATTAGCCACCGGGAAATCCGGTGATGCTCAAGGAATATGGCAGAATACCCCGGTCTTTCAGTCGGAGAGTGGCGAAAAATGGCAACAAGTAGCATGGTTTCGAGGCGGAGTATCGGTCGCGTTCAGTCTGCGCTGCTGACCTGTCTGCTGTTCGCGGCAGCGCCGCTGGCGGCGCAGGATGTTGGTCTGGCCGGTATCATGGGCAGTAAGGCGATGCTGATCATCAACGGCGGCCAGCCGGAGGCGGTGCGTGTCGGCGAATCGCTGGACGGCGTCAAGGTCGTTTCGATCCAGGGTGATCAGGTGGTCGTCGACATCGGCGGCCGCAAACGGCCGCTGCGCGTCGGTCAGCATGCGGTTGGGGCTGCGCCGGCGGACGGGTCCGGCAAGATCGTACTGACCGCCGATGGGCAAGGGCATTTCTTTACCACCGGGACGATCAACGGCACCTCGGTCCGCTTCATGGTCGATACCGGAGCTACCATGATTTCCCTCGGTGCCAGCGATGCCCGCCGGCTCGGCCTGGATTTTAATCGTGGCCAGCGCGGCTACTCGCAAACGGCCAACGGCCAAGTAGAGGTGAGCCGGATCAAGCTCGATACCGTCAGTATCGCTGGTGTCACGCTGCATCAGGTCGATGCGCTGATC
>QMCE01000305.1_pt1 | contig 24042 bp, 25 predicted proteins | sample 1821851 | NCBI WGS metagenome assembly QMCE01 (sample SAMN09453174, study PRJNA476694) | Termite gut metagenome, whole genome shotgun sequencing project. | isolation source: worker | host: Odontotermes sp. | place: South Africa:Pretoria | collected 2016-01-28 | reverse complement strand
GTGTCTTTCATTAAGGGCATTCCTGGAAAGATCGTTGCAGGCATTCAATCGCTCGGGCAGCTCGGTTCGAAGGCAGCTAGTTGGTTCGGTGGTGTCTTGACGAACGCGAGGTCAAAACTGAACTCGGCTGTCACGTTCGTCAGGGGCATACCTGGCCAGATTTCGTCCAAGCTTTCGAGCGGGTTAAGCGGGCTTGGCTCGAAGGCGGCTAGCTGGTTCGGCGGTTTCTTGACGAACGTGAGGTCGAAGCTCAACTCGGCTGTGACGTTCGTCAAGGGCATTCCGAAGAAGATGGTTTCGGCGTTGGGGAATATCGGCTCCAAGCTCAAAGAGTCAGGCAAGGCACTGATCCAGGGCTTCATCAACGGTATCCAAGACATGATCCAAAGAGCCAAAGATGCGGCCAGCGACCTTCTCCAGAAGGTTCGTGACTTCTTCCCATTCTCTCCGGCAAAGAAGGGACCTTTCTCCGGTCACGGATATACCGTGTGGTCGGCCCGCGCCCTGGTCGGGGACTTCGCGGACGAGGTGGATGGCTCGCAGTCATTGACTCGCGTGCGCCGTGCGGCCGACAGGCTCATGGGGGCCACCCAGCTCACTCTCGGCAATCCGGCACGTCTTGATGTCGCCGCGTCGCCAGGCTTGGCGTCGCGCGTGCCGTCATCGGTCACTCAGCACATCACGGTCAACGAGTCGATCGATCCCCATTCGACGGCGGTGGCGGTCGCCCGCCAGATGGCCTACGGGAGGATCTGATGGTCGACATGAACCAGCCTGTCGTGACGCTCGATGGCCTTCAGCTCTCTCGGATCGTCGAGCCCGAGACGGGGGTGCGCTGGCTCATCGACCGGGATGCGATCTCTGGCTGGTGGTCCTCGCCGGCCCCGCGGCTGTCGTCAGCCGATCGGGTGCGCGCCCATGGTGTCTGGGTGGGGGATTCCTGGCTGACCGCCCGCACGGTCGCAATCGAAGGCTATGTCGTCGGTCCGACGCGCGCCTCAACAGAGGATGCGATCAACCGCTTGGAGGCCGCCTGCGCGCTGGCTCCGGTCGGCCTGACTATCGTCGACTCGTCCGGCGACAGCCCGGCCTTGTCGGCATCAGTGCGCCGGTCCGATCAAGTGCTGATCTCGTGGCTGTCACGGACGGCAGCCAAGTGGTCGATCCAGCTCTTGGCGGACGATCCGCGCCGTCTTGGCGACGAGCTCTCAGCCTCTACCGGCCTACCGTCGGTGAGCGGCGGCTTGACGATCGGCGAGGGCGAGACGCTCGGCACTGTGCCCTTCGCCATCGAGTCGACGATCGTCTCCGGCTCGGTGTCGATCATCAACCCCGGCACGATCGCCGGCCCAGTCACGCTGCGCATCGCCGGCCCAGTCAATTCCCCAGCCGTCACTCACGTGGGTGCGTCCGGCACACAGGTTTTCGCGATGGCGATGGCGATCGGGCCCGGCGAATACATCGACATCGACATGGATCGCCGCACAGTCCTCGCGCAGGGACAGGCATCTCGCAGTGCCTGGGTGTCACAACGTGGCTGGTCGTCCCTGGACCCGGGCGTCAACCGCTGGGGCTTCGCGGCCGCCGCACCGGGTGACGGCGTGCTTACCGTCACCGCGCGGCCGGCCTGGATGTGAGGTGTGTGGGATGCTGCATTGGCTGTCATGTTCGGCGCTGACTGGCCGAGTCATCGCCGACTTGTCTGACCTGTCGGTCAGTTCCGTCGGTGTCACACTGTGCGACTACTGGACTGGATCGGCCACGCTGCCCATTCCATCGGCGCCACCCGACTGGCAACGCGCGACGATGCCGATGGCCAGCTACCTCGTCCTCCTCGACGACGAGGAGCCCATCTGGGGCGGTTGGGTCACGGCACGCGAATCGACCGAGGCGGACACCGTCAGCCTCTCGATCACGTCCTTCGAGACCTACCTCGACCGTCGCTACGTCGGCGATGTCACATACAGCCAGGTCGAGCAGTGCGGTATCATCAGCGACCTCGTGGCGCGATTCGTCGCCGCCAATGGGCCGGCGCTGATCGTGGAGCCGCACGCTGGCGCGACGCGACGCGACCGCACTTACACGAGCGACTCAGACAAGACCGTCTTATCGGTGCTCCAGGAGCTGTCCGGCGTCGATGGCGGCCCCGAGTGGACGACGTCGTGGCGCCACCTCACCGACCCTGAGCGGTACGTCCCAGTCCTGGAAATCCGCGACCGGATCGGCATCTCGCCGCCCACCGGCCTTGGGCCGGCCGCAACCTTCGAACTGCCAGGATCGGTCATCAAGTTCACCCGCACAGAAGACTGGTCGGGCGGGGCGGCCGCCAACCACGTCATCGCGACCTCGACGGCCGACGGCGACGTCCGACCGGAGTCGGCGCCACAGATCGCAGCCGACCCCGACAGGCCGCGCCTTGAATACCGCTGGTCGCCGTCCTCATCGATCACCAAGCAGGCAACCCTCAACGCCCACGCCAAACAGGCCCTGGCGGTGATGCGCGACGGAGCGACGGCGATCGCTCTCACCGCGATCATGGCGGCCGCTCCGCGCCTCGGTCGCACCTGGTCGATCGGTGACGATATCGGCTACGCCGTGGACTGTCCGGCATGGACGGGTTCTGGCATCGCCCGCGCCATCGCCTGGGAGATCGGCCTCGACGGCCCCGAAACGGTGATACCGATCCTCGCCACCGACGAGACGATCCCCACCGACGAGGAGGCCGCCTGATGCCATCGATCTCCAGCAAGCGACCCGCTGGCATCGACTGGATTCCGCGCGAGCTCCGCCGCCTCCGCGAGGACACCCGCCAATCAACGGCCGCCGTCGTGGACGCCGTGCGCCCACAGGTCGATTTCCTGCTGTCGCAGGAGGCGATCGCGACTGCCGTCCCGGGCGGACGCACCGTCATCACCCAGACGCCGCCGGTAACGACAGGCGACATGTGGCTCGCCTTCGACCCGTCAGCCGACGCGTCAGTCACCATCACCACATCGTCGACCGGAAACGTCGCGTTCCAGGCCGGGGGATTCATGCAGGTCTATGTGATCGCATGGGCCACCGTGCTCGGATACATCGGCGTCGAAATACTCGACAGCAACGGCGAACAGATACGGCCACCCGGCACAAGCGACGGCAATATCTTGTCGCTGTGGGGCGACACAATCCAATACATCAACTCAAGCAGCGGAATGCTGCACGAGGTTTCATTGGTGCCTAACACGGAATACGTCTTCCGATGCCGACGCGGGTATGCCTTCAAAGCGGGAATCGATGTTATCGCTTCAGCGGAAATACAGTTCAACGACACCGGAATATCGGTCAGGAATCTAGGTATGTGACATGGCTATCGCTGCTTTCCCACTCGATGCAATAGACGGCTTTCCAAAATATCAAGGCCGCCCTCTGCGCACGACGCTCGCCGCCCTCATGGGCACAGCCCCCGCTGGACGCCCCCTTGGCTGCGTCTCCGGCGTCAGGCCCGGCACTCCTGACACGACGGTGTCCGTCGATGGGTCCGGGTGGGTGGTCTCCCCCCACGCCGGCATCCTTGATGTCGCGGCCAGCGCCTCAGCAGGTCCGTACCTGTATGCCGTAGCCGAAGACGAGATGGGGCCGATCAACGCCCCAGACGCCACCTATTCGCGACTCGACCTCATCTCGGTCCAACTCGACGACCCGGCCGAAGGCGACGGCACGGCCGTCGCTGATGTGCGGATCGTCTACACGCCGGGCATGCCTTCAGCGACGCCGGTTGTTCCTGCAACGCCTCTGCGCTCAATGGCGCTGGCGCGCATTTCGGTGCCCAAGGTCGGTGGCGGGGTTCCGGCTGCTATCTGGTCGGCATCTGACTGGACTGGAATCTATGGCGATCCTCACCCGTGGACTGACATCCCACTTGATACAGGATTCGTCTCCAGCGCGAATGCCGCTGATGGGCGCGTCGGCTGCATGAGGGACGTGGCTGGAACTGTTTTCTGGCGAGGCGTTGTCCTAAGAATGGGTAACGAGCCATTCCCCACATCGATAGATACCGTCATCTTTTCTCTTGGGAAAATCCCGACGTGGGCCATGCCTGCACACAGTGTGAGCGTGTATTCGATCGGATCGACTTCTGCCGCATCTGGCCAAGTCCGTTTGGGTCAGAATGGGCAGGTATCTATTCGATCGAATTCTGTCGCATCCACCTATTTTGGCCTGTATGGCCTGGTATATCACGCAAAGGAGTGATTTTATGGAACAAATTGTGTTGTCGGTGCTCGGGCCGCTAGCTTTGGTTGCGCTAGTGTCTGGCCTCATCGCCTCTGCCGTCACGAAGCAAGTCAAGTCAAACCTTCGCCTGTCAGGCTGGCAGGCGTTGCTAGTCCAGGTGGTGCTCGCCGGCGTGATTGCCGTGCTGCTCGTGACCATCTCCGCGCAAGGCGCGCCCCCAGACGGATGGGTGCTCATGCAGGCCTTCGCTGCCGGACTGGCGGGCGGCCTCATGGTGGCGACCGGCTGGGATTTCGCCGGCCGACTCGCATCCGGCGAAATCGCAGCGCCAAGCGTCAATGTCCAAGCGCCAGCCATTGCGGTGCCGCCAGCCACTGTGATTGTCGGTGGCGCCGTCGCGGCGGACGACGAGGGACAAGAGTACGAGATCTCTGACAAAGAGCTCGCCGGGGCCGCGTCGATTCCAGTTGACCCTGATATCGAGGGGGTCGACTGATATGGCAGGCACTACCGCAAAACTGCTTGCGCTCTGCAAGCAATTCGAAGCCGCGGGCATCGGCTACGACCAGTCCCAGCGCGACAGTTGGCATGACGCGAAATACACGAAGATCATCAAGAACAAGGAAGCCGATTGCTCGTCGGCCACCCTTGGCCTGGTGAAGATGGCCGGCTATCCGATCGATCTTTCCGGGCAGCACAACACTTCCAACGCCGCGCAACTGCTGAAGGCGGCCGGATGGAAGATCGTGTCCTACACGGGAAAGAGCCAGTGCAAAGCCGGCCGCGTGTTCATCACGCCAGGCCATCACATGAACATCGCCACGTCGACGACCCAGATGTACAACGTCGGGATCGACGAGCGGGGCAAGGCCTCGGGCGGGAAGGCTGGAGATCAGACCGGGAAAGAATCCCGCTACGAAGGGTTCTTCAACTATCCGTGGCGCTATGTGGCCATCCCGCCAGACGAGGGGAAAGCGGCCGCCAAGCCGAAGCCGTCCGCCAGCAGGCCCGCCGCCAAGAAGCCAACGACCATGAAGGCGCCGAAGTTTCCACTCGACAAAGGGCAGGTCTTCGGGCCGGCCAATGGCGGCGATGACTGCATCTCCGGCAAGGTCGCGCGTGAGGACTACACGCTGACCCAGATCCACGGCTGGATCAAGCAATGGCAGCAGCGAATGAAGGACCGCGGCTGGGGCGAGATGAAAGTCACCGGCGTCTATGATGCGACGACCGCCAAGATCGTCGGACAATTCGAGGCCGAGAAAAAGATCCCTGACTCCAAGACGTCGAAGGGCGCGTGGGACAAACTCATCGGCCCCAACGTCTGGAAAGCCGCCTGGGAAGAACCGGTGACGTAGTGCTGGCGGGGTATTGCTCATGACGTCAGAAAAGGGACTTGTGCAGTGACTTGGCAGGAAGACTTCGACGGCGTCATTGCCGCTCTGGTGGTGATCGTCGGCGGCATCGTCACCCTAGCCATCGCGCTCATCAGTGGGTCGGCGAAGATCAGGAAGGCGATCAGTGACACGCGCCACGACATCGCCGTCCAGACGAAGACGAACCATGGATCGAAGTCGCTGGGCGACTCTCAAGACCGCCAGACCGAGGTCCTCGCTGAGATCAAAGCCGACGTCAAGAACCTCGCCGACGGTCAGGCCAACCTCAGGGAAGACGTCCAGATGCTCCGCCGCGACTTGTCCCGTGTCGATGAACGCACCATGGGCTACCACGCGACTAAGTCGAGTCCGCCCACACCGTGAGAAGCTCCCGAGGATGAACATGAGACCGGCCCCGCACTTCGATGCGGGGCCGGTCTTTCGTGTTTCAAGACTCGGCAGCCGCCTTCCGTGGCCGACCACCACCAACACCACGACCCGGACGCGTCGGAATCCACGACTCAATCGTCGATGGGCGCCAGCCACGTGTCCGTCCGATCAGAGCATCCGGGGGAGGCAGGTGGGCCGAGCCGAGCGCCCCGGTCGTGATCCCGAGACGCTCAGCCACCTCCGCGTACGACATGAACCGCTCAGGCGTCGTCACGCTGCCCCCTCGGCCAAGCGGCGACCATGCTGAACACCGCTCCGGCGAACGCGAAGGCCGACGCCACCCACACTCCACTCGCCGCCGCCACGCATCCGGCGACGCAACTCAATGCGAACCCGACCCATCGCAGTACCTGATTCATGATGCCGGTGGATACCCTAGAGGCGGGGTTCCGGCTAATAGCTCTAGCCGGAACCCCTCGCCCTTACCGCTTCCTCTTGTGATGGTGTTCGCGGTGCTCGATGATGATGACCATCACCGCCGCGACCCCGCCGAGGAAGCTCCCGATCTGGGAGAGGGCCTCTAGGACTTTGTCCACCTTGTCACCTCCTTCCGTGTTGATATAACTATCATAGTAGAACTATGGAAGAAGTCAAGCTGTAGCCCTATGGTCTATTGGGTCCCGTATAGGGTCCCAATAGACATTTATGAGCGCGAACACTACGGACTTTTAATCCGTGGGTCCAGGGTTCGAGCCCCTGTGGGGGCACCGGATGTGAACGTAAAGCCTTCTCATATGACAACCCCATGGACTCTCTGCGCTCTCTGCAGGTGGGTCTCCAGTAGGCCCCTCGAAGACAGAGTTGGGGCATGGCGATGTCAGGGCGGCATCACTGCTTCTGTCGATGGGGTGCCGGAGCGGATGATCGCCGATATCTTCAGATGCGTCCGTGTGGGGCACATAGGCGCACTACCTCCACTTGGGTGAGGGGCGGAGCCGGGCCGTGCTTGACGGACTCGCCGACAGGCTGGACCTTGAGGCGGATGCCTGGCGCGTTGTAGCCGTTACCTAGGCGGGCGTATAAAGAGGTGCCCAGGAGCCACTCGGTTCTCGGGCACCTCTTTCATCTCGCTAGGCGGTGAAACTAACTTCGTCTTGGTCGAGACTATCCATGGCCGAGTAGGTGAAATCGACCTGAATGTCCTTGGTGCTCTTGACGTCAAAACCGATGTCCCACTTGACGCTCTTGCCTGGCTTGAGCTTAGTATCGGGTCCACCATTGAGACCCTTGTCGCTGTCGAAAATCTCTTCGCTTTCGGACTCGCCTGATGAGGCGTTCACAAGGATCATCGTGGGATCGATTGTTTTGGATGTGCCGTTGGTGAACTTGACGGTCATCTTGACTGAGGTGCCCTTGACCTCGTCTGGGTAGCTTGACTTGAATTTCTTTGGTGCACTGATCGAGACCGAGATCCCATCTTCGAACTTATAGGTGTCGCCGAAGGTCGGCGAAGCTGGCTCTTGGCTGTCGTCTGTCGCGACAGACGCTGGCGCTGAGGCGGCCGTGCCGGCGCCGGGCTTGATGATGGTGCCTGGGGAGTCCCCTGAGGATCCGCAGGCAGTGAGAGTCAGGGCAATGAGTGCGGCACTGGCAGCCGCAACGATATGTGAGGGTTTCATAAAGTGATTCTATCGGCCATATCGTCCTCTTGACTACTGGCTGTCCGCGGTTTAGGGGTTGATTTGGGCTGATGAGATTTGGTTATGAATTACGTTTGACTAGGCATTGTGGATGAGAAAGCCGCTCACCATGCCCGCATAATGGTGGGTTTGGTGACTCGTTTTGCAGAGTGGGTTCGTTCGAGCGGATATGACGAGCTTGTCGGCAAGTTGCTGGCTCAATTGGTCTGTCTAGGAAGAGGCGGGAATAGAGACGTAGCCGACGATGGGGTGGAGTGCAATTGTCGATCTGACGTTTCTTGCTAGTGTCTGAAGGCGACGATGTGGGGGCACGTTGGCTTGTGGCAATGGCATTCGAGAGCTATTGCGTTGTGGCGAAACCAAGGCTGGTCGCGGCGGCGTTCAATTCCTGGTCGAAGCTGAGGATCGCCTCTGCCTTCGCGTTTCGGGCGGCGGCCAGTACGCAAGCGTCGGGTAGGCGCAAGTGGCTGGCGATCCGGGCGGAAGCGATATCGGCGGCGGTCACCTCGATGAATCCGAACCCCATTTCCTGGAGCGTGTCCAGCAGGTCGTTCCACGCAGCTTTCGGTGTGCCGACGAGCACTTCGGCGAGGTTGATCTCGCTCATGACGAGTGGTGGCTCCGCGTCGCCAAGCAGACGGATCGCGTCGGCTTGAAAGATATGGCCAGGGGTTTGCCACGCGATGACGACGCTCGCGTCGACGGCCGTCGTCATCGTTCCCATTCTTGGCGGAGGGACTCAAGCGCCGCCGGGGTCAGCGTGTTCGGGTAGCGGCCGGCGAGTGCGGCGGCCTTCCGTCGTCGCGCGGCTCGTGCGATCTGTGGGTCCTCTGAGAGGCGAGCGGCCCCTGCCGTAGCGAGGCGATAGATGAGCGCCGTTGTCGAACGTTCTTCCGGCCAAGCCGCTCGGGCGACCACCAGCGCCTCGCTGAGTTCAGGAATCTCCGTGAGGTGGTGACGTGGAAGGGCGGTCGGCATGACGTGAGTGTAGCACCGAACACAGTTGAGTGGTGCACCACGGCTTCAGCTGAGTTCCCTCTTGCCGTAGAGCGCGTTGGCGCCGCAGGCGGACGCTACCAAGGCGCCGAGCCCGACCACGACGACGAGTCCATAGACGTACCAGGGCTGGCTCAGCACTGTCGCCAGGACGGCGCCGATGCCGTCGGCTTGTCCCATGTTCGAGAGGACGAAGAAGGCGGCGAAGAAGATGACGAACGGCGGCAGCATCGCCAGCAGTTGGGCCTTCGCCACGCTGATGCGGAAGTAGAGCGGGTAGGTCAGGGCGACGGCCAGGCAGTAGTACGCGAACATCACGGCCATGAGGGTGGCCAGCAGAGGGCCGCTGAACGTCGTCCTTTGGATCAGGGCAACGAGCAGACCGATCACCAGCCCCACGGCGGCTGCGACGAGTCCGATGATGAGGGCGAGGGCGTAGCGCCCTGCCACGACCCCCGCTCGGCGCACCGGCAGGACGCTGTAGAGCCGGTCGCCGCCGTTGGCCTCGTGCAGGCTGAAGATGGTCATGCCGAGCATCGGCGCGAACGCCAGCACGAACCCCGCAGCGGCCTCCGGTCGCCCGAAGCCACTCGACAAAGCGATGGCGATGACCACCGCGATCGCCCCCGTCCGGAGGGCCAAGCGTGCCGTCAGGGCTTCCAGCCGCACGGTCTTGAGAAGAGTCGTCATCGGGGGTTCCTTTCGCAGACGTGCACCATCACATCGTCGATGGACGGCGGTTCGGCGACCATGGTCGGGTCGAGCAGGCCGAGGTCGGTGGACGGCAGCAGCCCGCTGAACCTGGTCGAGGTCACGGCCGGCGCGATCAGCCGTGAACGGAGGTCGTCACGCAGGGCGGCCGCCGGGCCTTGCACCATGGCGAACGACTCGATCAGGGTGTCTTTGGCGCCGGTGAAGAGCACGCGCCCGCCGTCCAGCAGGGTGATGTAGTCGGCGATCTTGTCTAGGTCGGAGGTGATGTGGCTGGAGAAGAAGATCGAGCGCGTCCCGTCCGCGATGTAGTCGCGGAGGATGTCGAGCAGGTCCTCGCGGGCGACCGGGTCGAGGCCGCTGGTCGGCTCGTCGAGGAGCAGCAGGTGCGCGTCGTGGGACAGCGCCGACGCGAGCATCAGCTTGAGCAGCTGGCCGCGTGACAGGTCTTTGACCTTCTTGTCGCGCGCGATGTCGAAGCGGTCGAGATAGTCCGCGTAGGCCGCGGCGTCCCATCGCTCGTAGAACGGTCTGATGGCCGGCTCGACCTCGCGCACCCGCCAGGTGGTCGGGAAGAGCGGGCTGTCGAACACGACGCCGATGTCCTGCTTGACGGCGATCTCGTCGTGGACGCCGTCGCGGCCGAACATGGAGACCACGCCCGCGTCGCGCAACGCCATGTTGAGCATGAGCCGGATGGTCGTGGTCTTGCCGGCCCCGTTTCGTCCGATGAAGCCCATGATGTAGCCCTCCGGCAGGCTGAATGAGACGTCCCGCAGGTCGAAGCCCGGGTAGCTCTTGCTCAGTCCGCGCACGGTCAGCGCGTCACTCATCGTCTTCCCCTTTCATCATGAACTCGAACACGTCCCGCAGATCGTTGTGTGACATCTGGGCGAGGCGGGCCGTTTTGATCGCCGCGGCGAGGTTCTCCTCGACGGTGCGCAGCAGCTGCTCGTGCACCAGGTCCGACTCGATGGGGGCGACATAACAGCCCTTCCCCTGGACAGTGATGAGAAAGCCCTCGCGTTCCAGCTCGGCGTAGGCGCGAGTGGTCGTCATCGCGCTCACCTTGAGGTCGCTCGCCAACTGTCGGATGGACGGCAGAAGCTCGCCCTCGGCCGCCTCGCCCGACAGGATGCAGGCTTTGATCTGCTCCATGATCTGCTCGTAGATCGGTACGCCGGTCTGGTTGCGGACCATCACCGTCAACGCCATGACTGCCCTATCTGTCTTTGGTGTTCTTGCTGTATATGTATGAGCATAACAGTTGGTGGTGGTGAGGGCAAGCCAGATCAAGCAACGGATCGTGACTGGGGTGTGGGGGACGGGGTCAAGCGCCGCGAAGGGGCGGCGGTGTCCGCTCGCGTTCTTGGGGCGCTAAGCGTGACGGGAATCTTGCTACGGCATCGCCAGAGTCGGCAGACGTGACGCACTCGGCTGGCGATGACGTGACGCAGTAGGGGCTCTGGCCGCTTGCTTTGATAGGGGCTCTGGCCGCTTGCTTTGATCAGACCCGGCGAGTCGGTGGGACGCGCGGCGACGAACAAGAGGAAACGCTAGCTCTGGGCTGTTTCTTTCGCGCTCGCGGCGTCGGCCGACGACTGTCCGGCGTGCCGACGCCGGCGATGACCGGAACGAAGCCCCAAGCCGAGCGCGATGAGGCCGAGCAGCGTTCCGGCGAAAGCGACCCACAGCCACCACATGCGATTGTCGGCCGCGAGCGTGTCCCGGTCGAGCCATAGGACGACGCAGGCCACGATGAAGGCGAGGGTGCCGACAATGATGACGCCCATGCCGTCGGGGTCGAGTGCTTTGACGGGCGCCTGTTTCAGTACCGGGGGGTGGACCGGCGACGGGTCTACAGCATCCTTTGTCACGTACACCACCATAAGCGATGCGGGAACTCTCCTGCTCGTCTCGGCGTTCGAAGAGGCCGGACGACAGGCGACTTCGTCGGCACAAGGCCGGTCGCAGTTCGTGCTGGCGGTGGGCTGCGGGGTGGACGCGGTGTGCGGGGGAGATTGTCTTCGATTTTGGCTCCGCCTGTAGGCTGAAGAGATACGGCCGAAGTGGACTCGTCTGCCTCACAGGCGTCATCCCCGTTAAGATGATGGCCATGGCTCATGGCGCATCCACCACCACCATTCCCACTCCTGCACCTGCATCCGGCTCGCCCAACAAGGGCAGTTGGTTCCAGTTGGCGGAGCGTGGCTCGACTATTGGGCGAGAGGTGCGTGGCGGTCTCGTCACGTTCTTCACGATGGCGTACATCATCGTCCTCAACCCGATCATCATCGGCACCACTCCCGACAAATTCGGCAACCTGATCATCGGCGTGCCGCCGTCGGACACCAGCATTCCGCAGTCGATGGCGGCCGTCGCCGTCGCGACCGCGGTGGTGGCCGGCATCATGACGATTCTCATGGGCGCCGTCGGCCGTTTCCCGATGGCGTTGGCCGCTGGCCTCGGCCTCAACTCGCTCGTCGCGTACACGATCGCCCCCATGGTCGGCTGGGTGTCTGCCATGGGCCTCATCTTCTGGGAAGGCGTCATCATCACCGTGTTGGTGTTGACGGGCTTCCGCAAGGCCGTGCTCAACGCGGTGCCGCGAGCGATTCGCTCGGCCATCAGCGTCGGCATCGGCCTGTTCGTCGCTTTCGTCGGTTTGGCCGACAGCCACGTCGTCACCCAGGCCGAGGGCACCCCCGTCCAGTTGGGCGTCGGCGGCTCGTTGAGGAGTTGGCCCGTCGCCATCTTCGTGGTGACGCTGTTCATCCTCATCGCCCTGTACGTGCGCAAGGTGAAGGGCGCGATGCTCATCGCGATCATCGTCGGCACGATCCTTGCCGTGATCGTGCAGGCGGCCACCCACCTGCCGGGCTCGACGGACGACCCGACGGGCTGGGCGCTCAACATCCCGGCCTACCAAGGCTTCTCCGCGCCCAACTTCAGCCTGCTCGGCATCGTCTTCGCGCATCCGTCGGAGTTCTTCTTCGGGGCGTTCACACAGGCGGGCGGTTTCGGTGCCGTGCTCGGCGTGGTACTGCTCATCTTCTCGCTGTTGCTGGCCGACTTCTTTGACACGATGGGGACGATCGTCGCCGTCGGCGCCGAGGGCGACCTGCTCGCCGAGGACGGCAACCCGCCGCACACGCAGCAGATCCTGCTGATCGACTCCATCGCCGCCATGGCCGGTGGCCTCGGGTCGACGTCGTCCAACACGTCCTTCATCGAGTCGGCGTCGGGCGTGGGTGAAGGCGCCCGCACCGGCATCGCCTCGATCGTCACCGGCGCCGCGTTCCTGCTGTGCCTGGTGATCTCGCCGTTCGTCAACATGGTGCCCTCGGAGGCGGCCGCCCCGGCGCTGTTCTTCGTCGGCTGTCTGATGATGGCGCAGGTCACCGACATCAAGTGGTCGGACGTCGAGGAGGGCATCCCCGCGTTCGTGGCCATTGCGCTCATGCCGTTCACTTACTCGATCACGACGGGCATCGGCGCCGGCTTCATCACCTACTGCTTCATCAAGGTGGTGCGCGGCAAGGCGAAAGCCATCCACCCGTTGCTGTGGGTGGTGGCGGCCTGCTTCCTGATCTACTTCGCCCAGGGGCTCATCCAGTTCGCGATCGGCGGATAGGCGTCCGTCAGCGCTTTCGCGGTGAATCTGCGAGAATCGGGCCGTGGCTTTCGAGGATCTCGCCTTCACATTGACGTGGCGCGGCTACCAGACCGACGTTCTCGCGAAGGCGTCGTCGTTCATGACCGACCAGCGGGTGCACATCGTCGCCCCGCCTGGTTCGGGCAAGACGATGCTCGGGCTGGAACTCATGCGGCGCGCCAGGCGCCCGGCCATCGTGCTCGCGCCGACCGTGGTCGTCCGTGACCAGTGGGTGGCACGGTTGGCCGAGGCCTTCACCCCCGACGGGGCGGTGCCCGCCTACGTGTCGATGGATCTGGCGCACCCCGGTTTGTTGACCGTCGCGACCTATCAGGCGCTCTACGCCATGGTCGACGACGCGGAGCCGGCAGGCTTCGTCGGGGAAGAGACCGTCGGCTCCACGGCGACAGGACCCAACGCGTGGGAGCAGCCGGCCGAGGTGGCCGACGCCGATAGTTTTCGGTTCCGCAAGCATTTCTTGCACGATCTCCGCGCGATGGGCGTGAGCACGATCGTCGTCGACGAATGCCACCATCTGAAGCGGGAATGGTGGCGGGCGTTGAACACGCTGGCCAAGCAGCTCGACGATCCGATCGTCATCGCGCTGACGGGCACGCCGCCGTTCGACGCGAGCACGGCCGAATGGCGGCGCTACAAGGCGTTCTGCGGGCCGGTGGACGCCGAGATCGCCGTGCCCGCGCTGGTGGCCGCCGGCGACCTGTGCCCCCACCAGGACGTCGTGTGGCTCGGCCTGCCCGCCGCCGCCAGCCAGGCGGAACTGGACGCGCAGCGGCAGCGCACCGCCGCGTTCGTGAAGCGGCTGTGCGGCGACGCCACGTTCGTGGACCTCGTCGCCTCCCACCCCGCGCTCGACAACCCGGGCGTGTGGGCCGGGGCGATCCTCAGCGAGCCGGCGTATTACGCGTCCATCGCGGTGTTCTTGAACGCCGTCGGACGGCAGGAGCGCGTCGCCGCGCTGGCGCAGATGCTGACGGGCTGGCAGAAGACGACGGTGCCCGCGCTCGACCTGGGTTATTGCCAAACCTTGCTGCAGGGCGTGCTGTTCGACGACGCGGTCTTCGCCGACAGCAAACCGCGGGCGGCGATCGTCCAGCGTTGGACCGAGCTGGCCCGCCGCGCCGGGTTGGTGACCCGCCAGCACGTGGATCTTGACCGGACGAACGCCGTCGCCAGCTTGATCCGCCGGGACGGCGCCGCGCTGGACTCGCTCGGCGAGATCGTCGCCTGCGAGAAGACGAGCCGCGGCGAGCGGATGCGGTTGGTCGTGTTGTGCGACGCCATCCGCCACGAGTTCTTGCCGTCCCGGCAGCCGGACGCGGCCGACGAGACGGCGGACGCTGACCCACCGGAGCCCATGCCGCTCGGCGTGGTGCCGGTCTTCGAGCATCTCCGGCTTCAGGGGGACGAGGCTCTCGGCGTGTTGAGCGGCAGCATCGTCGTGATACCTGCCACGGCCCGTGCGGCCTTCGATGCCGCGCTCGCCGAGGTGGACGGGCCCCGTCTCGCGACGCCGCCGCGTCTCGTGCCGTATCCGTCGGACGACCGCTACCTGCTGACCAGGGCCGATGACGCCTCGCGGCACAGCCTCGTCGCGGCGATGACCAGACTGTTCGAGAACGGCGACATCCGCGTGCTCGTCGGCACGGTGTCGCTGCTCGGCGAGGGTTGGGACGCTCCGGCGTTGAACTGTCTGGTGCTCGCGACCCGTGTGGCGTCGTACGTCGCGTCGAACCAATTGCGCGGCCGAGCGATTCGGACCGACCCGCGCGACCCCGACAAGGTGGCGACCATCTGGCACATGGCCACGCTCGTCCCCCACTCGGACGCCTGGTCGGCCGACGACCCCGTCGTCGCCGACTTCGGGCCGGACCTGGCGAACCTGGAACGGCGCTTCGGTTGGTTCGTCGGTGTGGACCGAGCCGACGCCAGCATTTCCTCCGGCATCGGGCGGACGCTCACGTTTCCCATCCACGAGCGGATGGCGCCCGTCGATGTGGCGGCGGCGGTCGCATCGTCCAACCGGCAGGCGACGGCCGATGCCCACGATCTCGCCGGCATCCGGCAGCGTTGGCAGGCGACGGTCGGCGGCGCCAGCCATGGCCGTCTCGTGCGCATGCTCACGGTGAAGGACGACTTGGATGGGCCGCGTTCCGCGTTCGCGCTGGATCTGCTCGTGGCCGTGGCGGTCTGCCTGCTGTTCGGCGTGCTGGCGCTCAGCGGCGTGCTCGGCGCGACGGCGATCGTGTTCGCGGTGCTCGCGCCCGTGTTGATGCTGCTTTTCCTCGGCCGATCGTTGTGGGCCTCGCGCACGGCCACGGCGCGGCGGCGGGCGGCCGCGCAGTCGTTGCTGGACACGCTGCTCGCCGAGCGGGTCTTCGGCCGTGGCGGCGCTCCGACCCTCGTCGTGCGCCGAGGGCGAGACGGCACGCAGATCGGCGTCACCGGCGTCACCGATCTGGACGCCACGACGTTCATCGACGCGTTGGAGGAGCTGTTCAGCCCAGTGGGTGGCGCGACCTATCTCCTGCGGATGCGCCCGCATGTCGGCGGCCGCATGTACGAGGACTATTTCGCCGTGCCCCAGGTGTTGAGCAACCGGGCGAGCGCCGACATGCTCGCCCAGCTGTGGGGCGTGCGCGCCGGCCACATCAATGCCATCTACGCGCAGTCGGACGAGGGCAAGGACGCCGTGAAGGACGCGCTTCGCATCAAACCGCCGTGCTTCGCGCCGCCTGTGCCGTTGGAGCGGCGGATCGATTGGGAATAGCCGTCGTCCGCGAGACAGCGCAGGTTGGTGCCGACAGCGCACGGCCGAGACGGTTCCACGCCCCGCGATTGGTGGTCGTGGTTGATGCCATTGAGACGGACGGCTCTACGCACGTATGGATGCCTGCCGATAGCGCGGCTTTACGCGCGCATGATCGTCACGAGATCGGGCGCGGGGCGATGCCCGGCCCGTGCCGCGTCGTCCCAGCTCGGGTAGCGCCCGAGCCATGACGCATAGGCGCCGGCCCGCTCGCGGTGACGGTCGTCGAGGTCGTCGACGGCCTGCGTCCACGCCTGGCTCATCGCCCTCACCTGTTCGCCCGGCACGAAACCGGCCAGCAACCCCGGCGCCATGCCGAGCGGCACGTCCCACCGGCGGGAGACGAGCGCCCGCAGCCCCAGGGACGTGGGAACGCCGGCCTTCGCCAAGTCGAAGTCGAAGGCGTCCAAGTCGGCCTCGGCGAGGTCGTCACGGTGACTGTCCCAGGCCATCGCCTCCAACCACGCTTCGACGAGAAGCCACGACGGGGCGAGACGGTCCGGTCGCACGTAGCGTCCGCTGAGCAGCGTCTCCATGTCGTCGCGGTTGGGAGTCCCCGGTTGGGTCACCGGCCCTTCGACCGGACGGGCGAACATCGGTCCCAGTTTGCCGAGCAGGCCGGGCGCCGTCCGCGTCTTGGGGGCGAATCGATCCGCCGCGATGGCGCGCAAGGCCGATGCGACATCATCTGGCGCACCGAAGATGTCGCGCACTTCATCGATCGCGAGGGCATACAGCCACACCGACATCATGCGTCCACGTTAGTCGATCTCGATGGCCTCGCCCATGGTTGTCTGGCCACCGTCTCGGGTCCAATCGGCCCTGGCCTCCGGTTGACGGGCCGGAAACGGTAGGCTCGTCCTTATGGCAGTTCGTGTTCGGGTGGCGACCGCTCTCGCCGCGCTTGTGTGCGCGCTCGGGATGGGGGCCTTCTTCGGCGTTGGCGTGACAGGCGCGTACGCCGCGCCCTCGCCGACGACCTCGGCAAGCTCAGGTGGCTCGTCCACCGCGACGGCTGACCCGTCTTCGGTCACGCCTGGCGCGTCGGCGTCCTCGGTCGAGCCGGACGACATCGGCGACGAGAACCTGCCCGACACACCTGACATCGCCCCGGACGATTCCCGCACGGTCTACGCCCTGGCTGGCGCGGTGGTCGTCGCCGTCGCCGCCGGGCTCGTCGTCTTTTTTGTCAAACGATGAACGGCGTCTGACGATCCGCCTTGGCGAGGGCACACCCATGTCGGGCTGCTGGGGCTCGGAGTCTCGTGTCGAGAACCGGCGTCTTGGCGGCGTTCCCAGATCGTGAGCCACCGACGCCTTCGGAAGATTGGCGTGCTGGCAAGCCGATAATCTGTGCTCGTGACCGAATCGCTGATAGCCCAGATCGCCACTGTCATCGACAACAAGACCAAGCCTCGTGGGGCGCTCGGCCTGCTGGAAGGCTTGGCTGCGCGGATCTGTGAGATTCAACAGACCGTGGCTCCGGCTCTGGTGAGGCCGACGATCGCCGTGTTCGCTGCCGACCACGGGTTGGCCCGGGAATCGGTGAGCGCCTACCCCCGTGAAGTGACCGCCCAGATGGCCTTGAACGTCCTGGCCGGTGGCGCGGGCATCAACGTGTTCTCGCGCCAACACGGCATCGAGCTGCTGCTGGTCGACGCCGGCGTCGATTGGCCGGAGGGCGGCAAGCCGGACGTGATCGGCATCGGCCGTCCGGCCGTCGACGACGCCCACGCGGTTCTGCAGCCGGGGACGCCGCGCGGCCTAGTGGATTGTTCGATGGGCCCCGGCACGGCCAGCTCGCTGACGGGCGACGCGATGACCGACCAGCTTGTCGACGAGGCTTTGCGGGCCGGCGGCGACGTCGCCGAGCGCGGCGTCGACCCGTCCTGCACGATCATGGGCTTCGGCGAGCTGGGCATCGGCAACACCAGCGCGGCGAGCCTGCTGGTCAGCGCCTTGACCGGCATCCCGTTGACCGACTGCGTCGGTCCGGGCACGGGGCTCGTCGGCGAGGGTTTGAGCCGCAAGCTGGACGTGTTGCAGCGCGTACGGGACGCCCATCCGACGCCGAAAGACGGGCGTGAGGCCCTGCGGATGTTCGGCGGCTTCGAGATCGCCGAGATGGCGGGCGCGATGCTACGGGCGGCCGCGCTCGGCCGCGTCGTGATGATCGACGGCTTCGTCGCCACCGCCGCTCTGCTCGCCGCCCGCTCGATCGAGCCGTCGGTCATGGACAACACGGTGTTCTGCCACGAGTCAGGCGAGCCGGGGCACGTCCGCGTGCTCGATCACCTGGGCGTCGACGCCCTGCTGCATCTGAAGATGCGGCTGGGAGAAGGAAGCGGCTGCGCCGTCGCCTATCCCGTGATCGTCAGCGCTGTCGCTTTCGTCAACGAGATGGCGAGTTTCGACGACGCCGGCGTCTCGACCGGAGAGCCGGAGTCAGCGGACCGATGACGTCGCCAGGAGGCGTGTCCCAGCCTCGCCGCGAGAATCCGCTCGTGGCGGAGACGCGCCTGCTGCTGACGGCGGTCATGTTCTACACGCGGATCCCGTGTCCGGCCTGGATCGGCTATTCCGACGAGCAGATGACCCGGTCCGTGCGGTATTTTCCGGCGGTCGGCTGGCTGGTCGGGGTGATCGTGGCGGCGGTGACGTTCGTCGCCCGACTCGTGTTTCCCATCCCGGTCGCCGTCGTCCTGGGGCTGGCGGCCGGTGTGTTGGTGACCGGCGCGTTCCACGAGGACGGCTTCGCCGACGTCTGCGACGGGCTCGGCGGCGGGGCGACGAAGCAGCGGGCGCTCGAGATCATGAAGGACTCTCGAGTCGGAGCCTTCGCGGCGATCGGTCTGGTGCTGTTGTTCGGCCTGAAGATCGCCGCCTACAGCGCCCTGCTCGCCGACGTGCGGTGGGCCGGGTTGGCGGCGCTGGTGTTCGCCCATGTCGTCAGCCGGTGGTGCGCCGTGACGATCATGGTCCGCAACGCGTACGCGCGTGACGACGGCACGAGCAAGGTGCGGGCCGCCGCCGGCACCGTCTCGTGGCTGGGGCGAATCGTCGCCACCGCCTGGTTGCTGCCGTTCGTGGGCTTGGCCTGGTGGCACCCGTGGTGGCTGGTCGCCATCCCCGCGGCGTTCGCCGTCCGGCTGCTGTTGGCCCGCTGGTTCAACCGGCGGCTCGGCGGCTACACGGGCGACTGCCTCGGCGCGGCGCAACAGATCACCGAGGTCGTCACCGTGCTGGTGTGCCTGGGGCTGGCGGGAGCCGGGCTGTGAGCGGCGGCCGGGGCTCAGCGGCCGGACGAATCGGCGAAGGGACGGACGGCCTTTCGGCCGCGCACTCTTTCGGTGACCGCCCGGCGAGGAGGGGCCGATGCGTGTCTTCTTGATACGCCACCCCGAGCCGGTCAGAGCCGCTGGCATGTGTTACGGACAAACGGATCTGCCCGTCGCTCCCGACGCGCTCGACGCGACGGTGAACGCGCTGCGCGGCCGGCTGCCCGAGCGTTTCGACGCCGTCTGGTCGAGCCCGTTGCGGCGGTGCACCGCGCTGGCGGCCGCCCTGTCCGAGTCCTACGAGTGCGACGAGCGGGTGGTCGAGATCGACTTCGGCGCGTGGGAGTCCGTCCGGTGGGACGACATCGACCGGACGGCTTTCGACGAGTGGGCGGCCGACTACGTCCACCGGCGGCCGCCGGGCGGCGAGTGCTGGGACGACGTGCAACGGCGGGCCGGGGCATTTCTCGACGAGTTGCGGCCCCGCGAAGGGACGGCCGCCGTCGTCACCCACGCCGGGGTGATCCGGGCGCTGGTGGCCCTGGTGTTGGGCGTCCCGCTGGAGCCGACCTGGCGCCTGCACGTGCCGTTCGGCTGCGTCGCTGAGATCACAGTCGGCCCGGAACGCTTCAACGACCGGCTGGTGTCCCTGGCGTCCCCAGCCGAGCCGTCAGCCTAGAAGAGGCGGGTGCCCGCTGGTCCAGCTCTGTCCGGCTCAGCGGGCCAGGGCGTACATGAGCGCGTTGACGATGGCCGCCGCCACGTTGCTGCCGCCCTTGCGTCCACGGTTGACGATGTAGGGCACCCCGGCGGTCATGATGAGTTCCTTGGCGGGGACGACGTTGACGAAACCGACGGGCACGCCGATCACGAGCTCTGGGGAGAGCGCCCCCTCGGTGATGAGCTCGTGGAGCCGGATGAGGGCGGTCGGCGCGTTGCCGACGGCGACGATGACCGGGCCGGCCAGTGTGGCGACGCGGTCCATGGAGGCCACCGCCCGCGTGCTGCCCGCCGCCTTCGCCTGGGCGGCCGTCTCAGGGTCGGCCATGAAGCAACGGGTGTGGCAGCCGAGTTGGCCGAGGCTCCGTTTGTTGATGCCCGCCTGCGCCATCATCGTGTCGGTGACGATGGTCGCCCCCCGGCGGAGCGCGTCGTGGGCGTGGCCGATGACCCCGTCGGAGAACGTGAGCGTGTCCACGTAGTCGAAGTCGGCGGTGGTGTGGATGACGCGTTTGATGACGGGGGCGAGCGCCGGGTCGAGGGGACGGGGCAGCTCGGCGTCGATGAGCGTCATGCTCGTGGCCTCGATGTCAGCCGGCTCGACGTGGATGAACTGCTGGTCCATGAGGGTGTCTTTCACCATTCGATTCCTTCCCGTGCCGCCACGCCCGCGTCGAACGGATGCTTGAGCTTGCGCATGTCGGTGATGTAGTCGGCCCGTTCCGCCAGGGCTGCCGGTGCGTCGCGGCCGGTCATGACGATGTCGGCCTCGCTCGTCCGTTGGTCGAGCAGCGCGAGCAGCGCGTCCACGTCCACGAGCTCGTGACGGACGGTGGCCGCGATCTCGTCGAGCACGAGCAGGTCGCAGGCCCGGCCGTTCAGGGCCTCGGCGGCCCGGTTGAGCATGGCGTCATGCTCGCGACGGACCTGCTGGCGTTCCGCGTCCGTCATGTGCGCGAAGAAACCGAAGTCGCGGCTGAGCCGCCGCACGGTCACACCTGGAAGGCGGTCAAGCGAATGGAGCTCCCCGGTGTCGCGGCCCTTCAAGAATTGCGTGACGAGCACGCGGCGGCCGCGACCGGCGGCGCGAACGGCCAAACCGATGGCGGCGGTCGTCTTGCCCTTGCCGTCGCCGGTGTAGAGGTGGACCAGGCCGGTCACCGTTCGACCCCCATGACGCGGTAGATGTGGTCGATGTCGAGCGCGTCGCGCAACGCGTCAGCCAGCCGGTCGTACTGTTCGTGGCGATGGTGGGCGTAGTCGTCGGTCGGCTCGGCGGTCGACAGGTGGAGCGCGTCGGCGAGCCCGCCACGACAGCCGACGGTGTCAAAGAAACCGTGCAGATAGGTGCCGTACACGTTGCCGCGCCAGCAGCCGTCGCTCGTGCCGTTGGACAACGTGACGAACGGACGCGCCCCCGTCGCCAGCACGCTGTCGCCCATGTGGATCTCGTAGCCGTCGACCGGCTTGCCGGCGAGCGCGGCGAGCGGCCCGTCGACCGTCCAGACCGTGCCGTCGACCTGGGCCTGGTGCTTGCTCGGGCGGAAGATGGTCATGATGGGTAACAGGCCGAGGCCGTCGACGGTGCCGCCCCCCTCGACGCCTTCCGGATCGGCGATGGTGAGCCCGAGCATCTGGTAGCCGCCGCAGATGCCGAGCAGGGGACGACCGGTGACGGCGTATTGCTGGATCGCCTCGTCCAGGCCGCATTCTTTCAGCCAGGTCAGGTCGGCGATGGTGTTGCGAGTGCCGGGAATGATGACCAGGTCGGGTGTCCCCATCTGATCGGGGGCGTCGACATAGCGTACGGCCACGCCCGGAATGGTGCCCAACGAGGTGAAGTCGGTGAAGTTGGAGATCTTCGGCAGTCGGACGACGACCACGTCCCGCGTCCCGGAGGCGGCTGGAGGCGCGCTGGTGCGCAGTCGGTCCGACAGCGAGTCCTCGTCGTCGATGTCGAGGTCGAGGTAGGGGACGACGCCGAGCGTGGGCTTGCCGGTGAGCTGGCCGAGCTGGTCGAGGCCGTCGTGGAGGAGCGTCACGTCGCCCCGGAATTTGTTGATGATGAAACCGTGCAGCCGGGCCAGCTCGTCGTCGGGCAGCAGGGCGCAGGTGCCGACCAGCTGCGCGAAGACCCCGCCCCGGTCGATGTCGCCGACGAGCAGCACGGGGGCGTCCACGAGCGTCGCCAGCCCCATGTTGACGATGTCGTCGGTCCGCAGGTTGATCTCGACCGGGCTGCCCGCGCCTTCGATGACGACGATGTCGTTGGCGGTCGCCAACGAGTCGAAGGCCGCTTCGATGTCAGGAATGAGTGAGCGCCTGGTCGTGAAGTACTCGCTGGCGGTCATGACGCCACGGGCCTGGCCGTTGACGATGACCTGGCTGCCCTGGTCCGTGACCGGCTTGAGCAAGATGGGGTTCATGGCCCAGTCCGGTTTCTTGCGGCAGGCCTCGGCCTGGACCACCTGGGCCCGGCCCATCTCGCCGTTGTCGGCGGTGATGAAGGAGTTGAGGGCCATGTTCTGGCTCTTGAAGGGGGCCACGTCGTAGCCGTCCTGGGTGAAGATCCGGCACAGGCCGGTGGCGATGATCGACTTGCCCGCATTCGACATCGTGCCTTGGATCATGAGCGTTTTAGCGGTCATACAACAGCACCTTTCTGAGAGCGTCGACGAGCTGAATGTTGTCGGCGTGGGACTTGAGGCCGACGCGGCCGTACGAGGCGTCGAGCCCGGAAAAATTCGCACACGACCGGATGAGGACGCCGTGTGCCAGCAGCGGCCCGAACAGGTCGGCGTCGCTGCGAAGGAGCAGGAAGTTCGCCTGGCTCGGCACGACCTGGAGGCCGAGCTCGGTCAGCGACGTCGTCAGGTAGTCGCGTTCGTCGCGGACGACGGCGCGGGTGCGTTCGTCCCAGCCCTCGCACGCCAGCGCGGCGATTCCGGCCGCTTGGGCGAGGCTCGACACGTTCCAGCGCGCCCCCTGCTCGGTCATCGCCGTCGCCGTCGCCTCGTCTCCGCAGACGGCGTAGCCCAGTCGCAGGCCAGCCAACCCGTGCGTCTTGGTGAACGCCCGGACGACGACCACGTGCGGCGCCAGCCCGGGAATCGACGAGGGGGCCTCGGTGAACGGCAGGAAGCACTCGTCGACGACGAGCACGGCTCCAACCTCGCGCGTGCGCTCGACCAACCGGCTGAGCAGGCCCGGGTCGACGAGGCGGCCGGTGGGATTGTTGGGCTGGCAGCAGAACACCATGTCGACGTCGCCGCTGACGGCGTAGAGCAGGGCGTCCGTCGCGTCGAAGTCCGGCGCGGCGAGCCGATGGTGAAGAACCTCGGCGCCGCAGACACGAGCGGACCGCTCGTATTCGCTGAAGGTGGGAGACGCCACGAGCACCCGGCGTGGGCGGAGCGCCGCTGTCACCCGGTGGATGACGTCGGAAGCCCCGTTGCCGCACACGATGCGGGTGGGGGCGACGCGGTGGGCTTGACCCAGGGCATCCCGCAGCGCCCGGCACTGCGGGTCCGGATAGGCGGCGATGTCGTCAAGGTGTGACGTGATCGCCTGGCGAACCTCGGGCGGGGTGCCCAGAGGGTTCACACTGATGGAGAAATCGAGCCGGACGCCCGGATGTGCCACGGTGTCGCCGCCGTGCTCGTCGAGGCGCGGCGCTCGCTCGGCGCCAGCGGGCGATTGGCCCGTCCCATGCTCAGCGGGTCGCATGGACGATCACCCCCCACACCGCGAGCCGGATGAGGACGACAACCGTCAACGCCAACCAGGCCGTGGCGCTCATGAGCCGGTTGGCCCGGGCGATGGCGGCTGGGCTGAGGGGGCGGCGCGAGTCGCCCAAGGTCGGTTTGTCGTGAGGTTCGCCGTGGTAGGCGGCTGGCCCGCCCAGTTGGACGCCGAGGGCGCCGGCGCAGGCGGCCTCGGTCTGGGCGGAATTGGGGCTCGGGTGACGGGCGTGGTCCCGGCGCCAGACGCGCCAGGCGCCCTGGCCGTCGTCGCCGGTGAAGCGGGTGGCCACGACGACGAGGCCGGCGGCGACGCGCGACGGGAGCCAGTTCGCGACGTCGTCCAGCCGGGCGGCGGCCCGTCCGAAGAACAGGTAGCGCTCGTTCCGGTAGCCGACCATCGAATCCATCGTGTTGATCGCCTTGTAGACGACCCA
>QMCE01000304.1_pt1 | contig 24047 bp, 19 predicted proteins | sample 1821851 | NCBI WGS metagenome assembly QMCE01 (sample SAMN09453174, study PRJNA476694) | Termite gut metagenome, whole genome shotgun sequencing project. | isolation source: worker | host: Odontotermes sp. | place: South Africa:Pretoria | collected 2016-01-28 | reverse complement strand
CATTGAACCACCCTCTCGGTATGGCTCCATTTTTCCCGGAATCCGTACTGCCTCTTATGTCCTTCCGCATCATGGAACTTACTCTTGACATACTCGTACGCATTTTGGTAGTCCATAGCTTCCTCCGCCATTGACGATTTGATGAATCTGTTTTCGCGTGCCAGGTCTTTAGCTCTCTATGATGACTTTCCTCGGCGCCTTGCTCTTCATGGCGTTCAACGTCTTGACGTTGGGTTCGATGTGCAACCGGTAGACTTCTTTCTCCACTTTGGCAACGATGACGTATGGAACGACGTCCTTCTTTAGCGAGGTGAAGTCTTTGATTTTATATTCTCTATAGGGATCCAAGGCGTGGGAGGTTTGTTTCGCCACCAACTCCACGGCGTCAAAATCGATGCGCAGGATGGTTTTCCTGGTGGAGCCCCCCATTATTTTATCAAAATCCATCTGTCCGTCTACGAAGACGTATTCCCATTCTACGTCAAACCTCGGCCAGTACCATACGACGAAAAACGCCGCGGCCACTCCTATCATTAGCACTATGGACCCAAATATGGACGCAAGGAAAAACAGCAGGGTTATGGCTAGTATTAATGTGATTTTGAGTGCTACCGACGCCGGCGTCCCTTTCCTCTTTATGTGGGTCTCTGCATATTTTTCGTCTCCTATTCCCATGGTACTCCTCCTTATGGTTCGGTCTTGGGGCGGTTTTAGTTGGAAGGGCGGCTGATTTCCCGCCCCCTCATCGGGACATTCGCAAAAGCGAATGTCCCGATGAGGGGGCGGGCTCGTTGCTGCGTCACCCTCCATTGGTCTGCTCTGGCGCAATGGGCGATACCCTATGGTTGTATACCGCTCGCAAGCCTATTTCGCAAAAGCTCCAACCAGAAACTTTGTTTCTGGTTGGGCGCTCCCGCGTCGTACTCGTCAAGCCGTCTTGGCCGTGAGCTAGCTCACGCCAACGACGGCTTGACAGTACTCGCGCTTTTGCGAAAATATAAATGGATTGGGTACGGATAATGCTTTGGTTGGCGGGTAATGCCTTTGGTTGGGCAAGGTTTCTGGCCAACCAAAGGGAACTCGCTTTGCCTTTATCACATCATTCCCATCCCCGGGCCTCCTGCCGGCATTGCTGGTGCGTCTTCCTTGATATTCGCAACCACGGCCTCGGTCGTCAACAAGGACGACGCCACGCTGGTCGCATTCTGCAATGCGGTCCTCGTAACTTTGGCGGGATCCAAAATCCCCGTCGCCACCATATCCACATACTCTTCCTTCAATGCGTCAAACCCTATCCCCACTTGTGATTCCCTTACTTTGTTGATGATGACGGAACCTTCCAAGCCGGCGTTCTTCGCTATGGTGAAGAGCGGGGCCTCCAACGCCTTTAAAATGATGTTTGCGCCGGTCTTCTCGTCACCTTCCAGATTCTGGGTCAGCTTCACCACTTCTTTGGACGCATGCACGTACGCCGCGCCTCCTCCTGAAATGATGCCTTCTTCCACGCCTGCCTTGGCGGCTGACAACGCGTCCTCCATGCGGAGCTTGTATTCCTGCATCTCCGTCTCGGTAGCCGCGCCTACGCGGATTACGGCAACGCCGCCCGCCAACTTGGCCAACCTCTCCTGCAACTTCTCTTTATCGAAGTCCGAGGTCGTCTCCTCTATCTGGGCGCGAATCTGGGCAATCCTCGCCTCAATCTGATCCTTCTTGCCCTCGCCGTCCACGATGACGGTGTTCTCCTTCTGTACTTTAACGGATTTTGCGCGTCCCAACTGATCCATCGTTACTTCTTTGAGTTCCAAGCCTACCTCGTCCGATACCACGACGCCGCCCGTCAAGATGGCGATGTCTTCCAACATGGCCTTCCTTCTGTCGCCATATCCCGGCGCCTTAACGGCGCATACGTTGAACATGCCCCTCAATTTGTTGACCACCAACGTGGTTAACGCTTCGCCTTCCACGTCTTCCGCAATAATCAGGAGCCTTGCCCCGGATTGCATCACTTGCTCCAATATGTGAAGGATGTCCTGAACGTTGGACAGCTTCTTGTCTGTAATCAGGATGTAGGGATTCTCTAAATTCGCCTCCATCTTATCCATATCCGTAGCCATGTAGGCGGACACGTAACCGCGGTCAAACTGCATACCCTCCACCAACTCCAATTCCGTCTTCATGGTCTTGGACTCTTCTATCGTGATGACGCCGTCGTTGGACACCTTATCCATTGCGTCGGCAACCATTTGGCCCACTTCTTCCTCTCCTGCGGAGATGGCCGCCACGTTGGCAATCTGCTCCTTGCCCTTCAACGCGGAGCTCATTTCCTTGATGGCGTCCACCGCCACGTCGGTCGCCTTCTTCATCCCTTTGCGCAAGATAATCGGATTGGCGCCCGCCGCCAAGTTCTTGATGCCTTCCGTAACCATGGCTTGCGCCAACACGGTCGCCGTCGTGGTTCCGTCACCGGCCACGTCGTTCGTCTTCGTCGCCACTTCCTTCACCAACTGCGCCCCCATATTCTCAAACGCGTCTTCCAACTCAATCTCTTTTGCTATCGTCACGCCGTCATTGGCCACCAACGGGGTGCCAAACGATTTGTCCAATACCACGTTCCTACCCTTGGGCCCCAACGTCACCCCAATGGTGTTGGACAACTGATTCACTCCTGCCTCCAAAGCCGCCCTGGCTTCTGCGCCAAATTTAATTTGCTTTGCCATCTGTACTACCTCCTAATTGTTTGTTAATTTCTGCGAAACCTCTTACTTCTCAACGATTGCCACAATATCGCCTTGCTTCACGACTACATATTCATCATTGCCCAGTTTGACGTCCGTACCGGCATATTTTGAATAAATTACTTGGTCCCCAACCTTGACTTCCATCGGCACCGTCTTGCCATCCACCGTACCGCCCGGCCCAACGGCGATTACTTCCGCTTGCTGCGGCTTTTCCTTGGCCTGGCTCGGAAGGATGATGCCGGAAGCCGTCTTTTCTTCCGCTTCCAGTTGCTTCAGCACTACCTTGTCTCCCAATGGTACTAGTTTCATTCTTCTTTCCTCCTATTCTTAATGTCATTTTTTGTATTATTAGCACTCGCTCTAGTTGAGTGCTAAATTCAGTATCTATATTAGTCGGATTAGCTGTCATATGCAAGCGAGGATAGGTAAAATTATCCGCATCTATCCCCCTATTCCTATCACATACTCGCTTTTCCTCGTAATATCTAATTTTTTTACCTAATGTGGGGTGCCATCACCCTGCCTTACGGGCTTGAGGGGCAAGCAAATGGCACAATACCGCCTTTTCCACATGGCGACGATTCTCCGCCTGATTGAGTATACCGTCCATGTGGCGCTCGGCCGTCTCCTTTGCCACCTCGTATCCGACGTGTATGGGCATGTCGTGCATCACCTTGGCCTTACTGCCTCCGAGCAGTTTCGCATTGATTTGGTACGGCGCCATCTTCTCCACAATCGCCTTCTGCTTCTCCACATGGTCGGGATGGTTGTAATACTCCATATCCACCCATGCGTCCGTATACACGACGTCCATCCCCCCAATGAGTTCCGACAGCTCCGTTGGCTCCGTATCGCTTGGCACCTCCACATAGGTTCCTGACGCGCGATATGCGTCATAGAACGCCTCCGTAACACTTCCTTCATTATAAATGGGCGTGAAGCCGTGTACGGTGCCTCCAAGCAAGCCCATGACCTCCAACAACGAACGAAAGGTGTTATTGTTGGCCCCGACGTACAGGAGGTTCACCTTGTGGCTCCCAAACGCCTCCCGTACCGTCATAACGTCGGCCAACGCCTGACAGGGGTGGTACGTGTCGTCACACCCGTTAATGATCGGGATGGTCGTATGCGCCGCCATATCCTGCAACGTCTGGTTCTTCTTGGGGCGAACCATAATGGCGTCCACGTTCCGCCCCACATAGCGCGTCTCCGAAGCCACGTCGCCTACGGCAAAGTTGCTGTCACGCCAATTCTGGCTGTAATGGGTGCCCCCCAACTCCGTCATGCCGACGGAGAATGACAGGTACGTCCGAGTCGACGTCTTCTCAAACAACATGTACAGCTTCTTTCCCTCCAATGCGTCTCGAAAGGCGTCGGGGGACTCCTTCATCTCAGCCGCCAAATCTAAGATTTGCAGCAACTCCTCCTTCGTATAACCCTTGAAATCTAATAAATGCTTCATGCCAACTCCTTTCCGCCTGCATGGGAGGCTGTGTGTCTGTATAAATATACTTATTAATATCTTATTATAGCATTATTATTCATTATATTCAACAATTATTTATTTTTATTCATTCCCTTTATCATGTGGCTTCTCATTAGGGGGCTTTCAAGTCAGGTTTGTGGGCGCGCCCGCATCATTCAAGCGAGCTTGATGATGCTCACTTTGCCTTCGCGCAAGAAAAAACGCCGCCCTGCAACAGAACGGCGTCTTATCAACAAAATGGATTTTCCAACATTCCCAGGCAAACGTTTTACTTTACGACCACGTTTTTTTGTTGAGCCTGTTTCTTGAATAAGGCCCTATATTTTTTCACCTTCGGCGAGGGAACCTTTATCTTCAAATTCCTACATTTAAACAGGTTGTGCCTTCCCACTTTCTTCAGCCGCTTACTCTTGATGACCCATTTCCTCATCTTCTTATTGTGGCAGAACGTGTGCTTCCCCATCTTCTTAAGGCCCTTTCCCGTGACTACCTTTTTTAGTTTTGGACATTTTTCAAATACGCCGTTCTTTAAAACCTTTACCTTGTTACCAATCTTCACCGTCTTCAGTTTGGTACACTTCCCGAACGCTCTCTTGCCTATTCGGAGCACTTTGTTTCTAGTCTTAACGGCGGTTATTTTGGCGTTTTTAAAGAATGCCTTTGCACCTACCGCCGTCACCTTATAGGTAAAACCCTTCCACTTCGCCTTCTTAGGTATCGTCAGCTTTTTCAACGACACCCCTTTCGCCAATCCGATTAGGGTTACGGTTCCACTCCCGTCCGTCTTTTCATTCGTAATCCTATATTTAAACTTTCCCGAGGCAATAATCGTACCTCTCTCTGCCGACACACTTATTTCAGCCGTCGGGGTCGCCGTTGCCGTCGCCGTCGGGGTCGCCGTCGGCGCTGCCGTTGGGGTCGCCGTTGGCGCTGCCGTTGGGGTCGCCGTTGGCGCTGCCGTCGGGGTCGCCGTCGGCGCTGCCGTCGGGGTCGCCGTCGGCGCTGCCGTCGGGGTCGCCGTTGGCGCTGCCGTCGGGGTCGCCGTTGGCGCTGCCGTCGGGGTCGCCGTTGGCGCTGCCGTCGGGGTTGCCGTTGGGGTCGCCGTCGGGGTCGCCGTTGGAGTCGCCGTCGGGGTCGCCGTCGGGGTTGAGCCTATCTCCATTTCCCATTCCCCCTTACCTTTGTGCGTGAAGCTCACAACCAGCTTGTACTTGCCATTGGGTAAGGTTTGTAAAAACTCCTTGAACAGTGTTACCTTTACCCTACCCGGCTCCGGTTCCGCTTTGCCGAGCACGGGGGTATAACCGGGATAGCCGCTTAATTCTTGGTATCCGTCGCTCTCCGTCTGTGTGAGATTGTGATTGTCAAGAGTGACCTCGTCAAGCAATTGATAAGAGCCGTTGAAAATGACCACCACGTCCTCTTGTCCGTCAAATGGCCCAGTTGGAGGATTAACGGGGTCGTTGTTGGCATTGTAAGGGTCGCCCGTGATGGTGAATTTACTGGTAAAAAAAACAAAATCTCCATCCTCATTTTCAAAAGATATATCAATCCCGTACTCGCCACGCGTCATATGCTCAAGCTGATCTTTAGGGTACATTTCAAACAGCAGTGCCGGTATGACCACTTCGCCCGTGGTCGGATTCCACGAGAATCCATCCCAAATTCTATCAAAATCTCCTCGTTCATAGACGCCATTTCCGTGTCCGTTTTCATCGCTGATGTAAATACCATCAAACTGGTAATTGGACGGGATTCTTTCGGGATGGTCGGCCACAAATACAAGGTCTGCCGGGGCGTCAAAGTCGAAGCCGCCATTTTTCGACGTGAACACGACTTCTGTAGTTGGGTCGACGACCACCGTAAACGTAAAGTCTATTTCAGCACCTTCATAATTATCGTTGCCATCCGTATACGCCGTAATAGTCGCCGTTCCCACTGACGAGTGGTAAATCGTTACTCCGTTAAACGACGACAAAAACACGCCCGCCGTCCCCGCATCCTTCACTCTGTAATAAATGGAACCGCCGTCGTCCACATCGCTTGTGGCATGGCCGGAAAGGTCGTATCCAACGACGTCGGATTGTACCTCAATATTGTTTGCCGCAAGGGTCTGGCCGAGCTTTGCGTCGGTAACCGCAACCTGAACGCCGTCGTTGGCCATGGCCGCACCCCCGTTGGTGGTAAGCATGGTAAGCACAAGGCATACCGCAATAAGTAACGCCGTCAGTCTACATGTTGATTTACGAAGCATAATGAATCCTCCCTTAACTAAAAGTTATTCTTCCTACTATAAATTAACCTTGCCTTTGCGTAAACCCCGTGCGGCACGCTTCGCAGGCAAGCTCGCCCCAGCATGCCAAAAAAGAAGAAGCGGTTTCGCTTCCCCCAATATTATCACGTATTATTTGTTTGCAGTATCATTGGCGGTAATGATTCTTGTGGTTTCATCCAATGATTTTTCAATGATGCCGGCCCGAAAAGCCTATAAATGCGTCATTTGTATGAACTCGGTCAAGCCGCCGCAACCGGACTTGCGGTAAATGTTCGTGCAATGGGTGTTGACCGTTCCCAAGCTGATATAGAGTAGCGCCGCGATTTCATTGCGGCTCTTGCCGTCCAAGAGAAGTAGTGCGACGTCCGTCTCACGCTTCGACAGCCCGAAGTCGTAAAGGCGCGGCGGCGCAACTCCCAGACCGTTCTCCATGCTGCGAGCCTGCTCCAACAGAACGGCGTACCGAGCCTCGGCCTCGGCAATGGTGGCGGTGGCCCTTTCATAATTTCGATTTACCTCGGCCTGCTCAATCGAAAGCGCAAGCATGGTACAGAAGATGTATACCAGCATGCCCGCCGTGACGTCGAAATCCCGACCAACATCCATTCCAAACGGCTCAAACCCCATTTTATACAACTGGTTTTGTATGTTGAATAAAATCACCGCACTGAGACCCGCAAAAGCCAGCGTCTTTTTCGCATCCCACGGGCGCAGGCGACGCGCCGCCATCACCAACGCGCAAATACCCACCGCCCCAGCCACAATTCGGTACACGATGAGCGCCCGCGAGAAAAACACGGTGTCTGAGAACAGCACCACGACAAAATAGAAGCCGCAGAAGATGTAAAACGCCGTCGGGATGCGTCGGTGCAACGCACCGGGGAAAAGCATGACGACGAGCATCATCAATATGGCGCAAATCGCTATATTGCAAATATATTCCAACCTGAATACAATCTGCCAGTCGTACTCGGGGAAAACCATCGTAATCATGTTGGCGGGCAGCGCAGCCAGCGACAGGCACAAGGCGGCAAAAGTCAGCGAAGTCTTTTGCCTGCGATTCAGGATGAAGACGGCAACGTTGTATAGCGCAACCATCAACAGCCCGCCGAAAACCACGCCCTGCGTCGCGGCGGCATGGCTGCTTTGCCACATGATGTTCGCTTGCGTCCCAATCGTCATTATGGGCGCATACGCACCACCACTATGGACGAAGTTCGACGCCTGTGCCACAAACTCCGTTGCGTCGTCTTGGGCGGTGAAATAGTAGGTCACTTGCCGCGTCCGCGGTACCGTTTCCTCCCTCGACGCACCGGGGACGCCAACGACCCCCACTTCCTCGCCATCTATAAAAAACCGCATGGCGTAATCGGACGAAAGCATCGTCACGCCGTACCTCTCTCCGGGGGCAAGGCGCAGCACGAGGCGGTGCGTGGCATATTGTATCCTGTGGGTGTCGACGCTTGTCTGCGGCACGGGCGCGTCGGCGACGGCAAGCTCTTTCGGAGCAAGAAGCTGCTCGGGCCAGCTATCCCACACCTCGGCGGTGCGGTAAACGGTGTCGGAAAAGTCGTAACCGACAAGGTCATAACCGCCCGCCGCATCCTCCGGAAGCTGACTCAGTTCCGAGCCGAGCATAAAGGAAAAACCTGTCCACAGCGCCAACACCACCCCGAGAAAAAAAATGACGCACATTATATTGAGTACCTTTTTTTTAGTCATGGCATTGTTCCTTTTTGGCGGACTACTTGTTCCCGCCCTGTTGATTTCGTTCCTTTGGCCATTATACTACAAACAAAGGAAAGTCACAAGTAATAGAAGGAGAAACCAACGCACCAAATGGATGCCGGATGGAGAAAGCCACATAACGCTTGACAAAACATGAGGGATGGAACATACTGTATACAACGACGTTTGACGCCTTCGTTTCTTGCCATAATAATCCGTCGTAATTCATGAAGGGGGATTGTGTATGTTCGGTTTTAAATTCATTAAATTTCAGCCCAGCGAGTACGTTCTCAAATACAAGAACGGCCAGGTAGTAAAGGAGGGTGCGGGAATTTCCTTCTACTATTACGCGCCCAGCACGTCCATCGTCATGGTTCCCATTGCCAGTAGCGATTGTCCGTTCATGTTCGAGGAGGTCACGGCGGATTTTCAAACCGTCTCCATCCAAGGACAGGCCACCTACCGTATCACAGACTACAAGAAAGTGGCGGAACTTCTTAACTTTACTCTCGCCATTCATAAGAACGGCAGGTCATATTTGTCCGACGACCCGCAGAAATTGTCCGTAAGGATTAGTAACCTCGTCCGCGTCATGGCGAAAAAACACGTCGGAGAGTTGAAGCTGTCGGACGCCATTCGCTCCATCGAGGGCTTGGCGAACGGCATCTACGAGGACATGCGGGGTAACGGAGAGATTGCCCAGCTCGGCATTGAAGTCATGGGTTTGACGGTGCTGGCGGTCCAACCGAGCATGGACACTTCGCGGGCGTTGGAAGCGGAAACGAGGGAGAAGATACTTAAGATGGCCGACGACGCCATCTACGAGCGCAGGAACGCGTCCATCGAGCAAGAACGCGGCGTGAAGGAAAACGAGTTCAATACCGAAATCGCCATTGAGAACAAGCGCCGCCAGGTGCGCGAGACCCAGCTGGAAGCGGAACAGGCGGAGATGAAGAAGCAAAACGAGTTAAAGAGCGAGCAATTGGAGGCGGAGATTGCCTTGGAAGAAAAGCGCAAAGAATTAATCGCCCTAATCGTCGAGAACGGCAAAGCCCAAGCGGACGCCAAGGCGTACGAGTTGAAGGCGATGATGAACGCGTTGGCCGACGCGGATAACGACGTCGTCAAATCACTGGCGGCCATCGGCATGAATCCGCAGACCTTAATCGCCAACGCGTTCCAGAGTTTGGCCGGCAATGCGGAGAAGATTGGACATCTGAACATCACGCCGGACTTGATACGGGAGATGATGGTGCAATGAGTCACTTGTCGGAACGTAAAATCGTCGTAATCACGAGGCAGACCCGTGCGGACGGACTGGTTAAAAAATTCAACAATATGAAGCAGGCCGCCTTCTATGTGGAAAGAATGGGCGGCGACATTGAGGAAATAGTGCAGGAAGCCCAAGTCTACAAGGAATCGGTGTCCGACGTAATGGACGACTTACAGAGTTTGGCAAGGGTACAGCAACTTGACAGGGAACACGTCCCCCATTTCATGTTCGGTGCCGACGACGTCGTCGTCGTCATCGGCCAAGACGGTCTGGTGGCGAACACGTTGAAGTATTTGGACGGACAACCCCTCATCGCCGTGAATCCGGACCCCTCCCGATACGACGGCGTACTTCTGCCCTTCCGCGAACCCGACCTACCTTCCGTCGTTCGCGACGTACTGGCGAATTGCCGACCCAAGAAAGAAATCGCAATGGCGGTCGCCGAATTGAACGACGGCCAAACCTTGCTGGCCGTCAATGACTTGTTCATCGGAAGACAGTCGCACGCGTCGGCCAGATACCATATAAGCGTCAACGGCGAAGGGGAGGACCAATCCTCCAGCGGCGTCATCGTATCCACCGGACTGGGTTCGACGGGTTGGCTGCGAAGCGTCATTGCCGGCGCCAAGGGGATTGCGGAAACCGTGATTGGGAACAGGCTGCCCAGTGGGGATATCGACGCACCACAATGGAACAGCCAATTCCTGTACTATTCGGTCCGCGAACCCTTCCCCAGCAAAACCACGGGGGCAAACCTCGTTTTTGGCAAGATAACGGACAGCCTGCAAGTCACGTCACAGATGCCGGAAAACGGCGTGATTTTTAGCGACGGAGTGGAGCAGGATTTTCTGCAGTTCAATTCCGGCATCGAGGCAAAGATTTCCGTTGCGGCTAAAAAAGGGTACTTGGTGGTATAAGCCACATCCCCCTCTTTACGCTAAGATGATAGAAAAGGAGACTACCGCCATGAAAGAGGTTCTGTACGCCATACCGGTGAACGACGCGTTTAACGAGGACTCCGAATGTCCCATATGCTTGATGTACGACAGTCTCGAACAGGACTCCATCCAATTCACCCTTGGTCCCAGTTATATGGAGGACGACGTTCGCAAGCAGACCAACCAACTCGGCTTCTGCGACAAGCACGTCGCCATGCTTTACCGGCACCAGAACCGTTTGGGTTTGGCGTTGATGATGCACTCCCATTTTGACAAAGTAATAGGGGACGTGGAAAAGTTACAGAAAAACAACGGGGGGAAGGGCGGGGGGTTCTTTGCCAAGAAAACCACCTCCAACCTCGCCGCCCACTTAGATCGACTGGAGCGTTCTTGCTACGTATGTGCCAGAATCGAACCCATCTTCCACCGCTATTTGGTTACTATCTTCCACCTGTACCGGACGGACGGCGACTTCAAGACCAAATTCCAACATTCAAAGGGGTTTTGCTGCAAACACTATGCCGCCCTGTACGAAATGGCCGCAAATGAGTTGAGTGGACGACAATTGGAGGATTTCCTTACCGACATAAACCGACTATACATAGAGAACGTCAAACGAGTCAACGAAGACTTGTCCTGGTTCATTGATAAGTTCGACTACCGCAATGCGGACGCCCCTTGGAAGAATTCCAAGGACGCCGTACCGCGTGCGATTACAAAAACGAACGGTGCGTCTTCGTGCCGCGATACCTAAGAACCCGTTAACCCTTCTTCTTTACCTTCCTTACCTTCAATACCTTTTCCTTCAGTATGAGGGCCTTATCCTTAACGTGCTTCTTGGCGGATTGGGAGACGAGAATGGCAGACAACCACTTTGTACATTCATCATAACTGCCCATTTGGAACGCCAAATCCGACACGATCAACGTGACGGTGTCCTCATCCATCCCACACATGGGAAAACCCTCTTGGGAAAAGGCGACCTTGAATCCCTCCAAGGCGTTTTGCACGTACGCCCTCTCTTCCTTGAGAAGATTCTTGTATTCCTCGCTCTCCCTATCCTTCACCTCTCCCCGCTTGCCCCGCACCAACCAAGCCAACCTCAGGCACGTATATGCCTTCTCGCTATTCTTGCCCTTCTTGACGACCGTGTTGAGCAATGCAAACTTATGTCTGGTTATGGCGTCGTCATAGGAATACAACTCCACGTCATTGTCAATCCCCTTAAAACTTGGCGTGATGTTTTCCTTAATAAGCCTCGACTGCATCTGCATCACGATTGGGAAAAACCTCACAAGCGCCGCATAACCACACTCCGGGCACACGACCGCGTCATACTTCAGACAGTCCACGACACTGTATATTGGGCGCAAATCATGATCTTGCGCCTGTAATTTAACCTTACCCGTACGTATTGTCTTAGCCTTAAACTCATAGCCGCACACGGGACACGTATATGACTTGTCGAATAGAGCCTCCTTCTCGACTTCCTCTTTGCTCTTTTCCTTCTTGGCACCGTTCTCCCCTGACGTATTCCCCTTATCCTCATTCTCGTATAAATCCAACGAGCCCAAACCCTGAAACCCCAAATCTTCCAATCCGGAAAACAAATCAGCCATACTGACATTCCCCTTCCCAATTAGTCCACCTCTGAGCAGCAACATTATAATAACACGCCCCCATGGGGTTTGCAAGTAACTCTTGCATAATCCCAAGAAATCCTTTATGATAAGGAGTGGACAAAATGAACCGATAAAAGGAGAACCCATATGTCGACATCAGACGCCGCCGTCCCCAATCCTTTGGGGACTGAAAAGATTAGCCGCTTAATCATGAAATTCTCCATACCCGCCATTATCAGCCTGCTGGTTGGCGCCCTGTACAACATCGTCGACCAGATATTCATTGGCCACAGTGACAAAATTGGCATGCTGGGCATTGCCGCCACCAACGTGGCTTTTCCGCTCAGTACCATATGCATCGCCACTTCTTTGTTGTTTGGCGTCGGCGGGGCGGCCAACTTCAGCCTGAGCCTCGGACACGAGGATGAGAAACGCGCCTCCTATTCCGTCGGCAACGCCATCACCGCATTGGTCGTCACCGGAGTCGCCATCTGCACGGTGGTCCTTATCTTCCTCCATCCCATGCTGGTTGCGTTTGGCGCGACGGAGAAAGTCATGCCTTTTGCCACGACTTACACCTCCATTACGACGTTCGGCATCCCGTTCCTCATTTTTTCAACGGCGGTCGGCCATCTGATACGGGCGGACGGCAGCCCCACGTTCACCATGGTTTGCCTTATGTCGGGCGCCGTGCTGAACACGATACTTGACCCCATTTTCCTGTTCGTCTTTGACATGGGCATCGAAGGCGCCGCTTGGGCCACCCTGCTTAGCCAGATATGTACCTCCGCCCTTATGCTCTTCTACTTGCTGACCCGCTTCCAGTCCGTCCCCCTAAAAAGACGACATTTTAAGCTCGCCGCCCCCCATATAAAGCGGATTTCGTCGTTGGGGATGGCCGCCTGCTTCAACCAACTGTCCATGTTGGTGGTACAAATAGCACTCAACAACGTGCTACGGTACTATGGCTCGCGCTCCGAATATGGCAGCGAGACGCCTTTGGCTTGCGTAGGCGCCATCACTAAACTATACATCGTATTCATGTCCATCGTGGTCGGCATCGCACAAGGCTGCCAACCAATCAACGGCTACAATTACGGGGCGGGGCAATACGGACGCGTGCGCAAGTCCCTCAAAATCGCCTTGATGGCTTCCTCCGGCATCTCCATCTTGATGTTCGTCATATTTCAGACCTTTCCCAAGGCCATCGTCAGCATCTTCGGAGAAAACGATCCGGATTACATAAACTTTTCCGTCCGCTATTTGCGCATATTCATGTTCATGATTTTCCTTAACGGCGTGCAACCGGTGGCTTCCAATTTCTTCACCTCCATCGGCAAGGCCAAGATGGGCATCTTCATGTCCTTGACGCGTCAGGTCTTGTTCCTCCTCCCGCTCGTGCTCATTCTACCGCTTTTCTTCGGCATCCACGGAGTCATGTACGCCGGTCCTATAGCCGACGGCGTCGCCTTCCTAGTGGCCATTATATTTGTATACAGGGAAATGCGCATCCTGCGCGCCGTATAATTTCTACAGGTTTTCCATACTCTATGTACACGGTCTGAATGGCAGCGACCAACCCAGAAAGGAAAACCCTATGAAGAAGAAAAAGAAACGCGAGGCGTTTGACGCCGACGATAAAGGCAAGTCACAAGACTCCCCTCCCATCTCACAAAAGGCACAATCCGTCATCAACGCCTACCGCTCCAACGCCATGAACGTCCCTTCTGACGTAATGGGCAGTTATACGGGTATACCCGATGAAATGGACCAGCCCATACAAGACGTGGACGACATGTAAGCCATGAAAGTCCCGCCAAGCGGCTGAGTGAAGGACAGCGACCGGGGGCCATTAGGCCCCCATGTTCGTTATCGCGTCCCACACCAGCTGGGTGAATGCGTCTTCCGACCGCCTTGCCGCCTCCCGCACGTCGTCGTGGTTCATCACCTCTTTCGCCGAGACGCCCGAAGCCATGTTGGTGATACAGGAGATTCCACACACCTCCATGCCCATGTGTTTGGCCGCAACGGCTTCCACCGCCGTACTCATCCCGACTGCGTCCGCTCCAAGCGCGCGGTACATTTTGACCTCGCTTGGCGACTCATAGTTCGGACCCGAGGTTTGGAGGTAGACGCCCTCTTTCAGTTTTATCTTGGACTTTCTTGCCGCCTTCCGTACGGCACTGCGCAAACTCTCCGAATAGATTGACCCCATGTCGGGAAAACGCACGCCCAACTCATCCATATTCTCCCCAATCAAGGGGGATGGGACGAAGCTCGCCACATGGTCGGCAATCAACATGAAGTCGCCTTGCGCATAGTCCTCGTTGATTCCGCCCGCCGCATTGGTAAGCAGCACCTTCCCCGCCCCCATCATCCCCATCAGGCGGACGGGAAGCACCACGTCGTCCATGGGGTATCCCTCGTAATAATGCACCCTGCCCTGCATCAACATAACCGGAACCTGATCCACGTAACCGAACACGTACCTTCCCTCGTGTCCCTCCACCGTGGAGGTGGGGAAGTCCTTAATCTCCTTGTATCCCAACGTCGCCTCCACCCTGATTCGCTCGGCAAACGCCCCCAATCCGGAACCCAACACCACCGCCACCGTCGGCTTAAACTCCTTGAACTCCTTTACCCTGACGTAACAACGCAACAGCTTCTCATATACGGCGTTCATATTCATTCCTCCTTCTTCCCATCGTCCTACTCTTCGTCCCACGACCCGACGTCCGACCCTCTGCGCCAGTTTTCTTCATCGCTTCCTTCCTGTTCTATGTCCACGTCGACGCTTCCAACCCCGCACTTGACGACAAAATCATGGTCCGCCCCATTCTCCCTGTCGACGGAGGCGCTCACTTTGTAGGACTGGTCGTTGATCCTCACTTCCCCCAAACCACAATCCACTTTGTAATTGAATTGGTCAGGGTCCCCGTCCACATTCACATCCACCTCCCCTATACCGCAATCCACCTCGGCGTTGCCCAGAATGGAGCCTTCCGCATCGATTCGACCCGCCCCGCAATCCATCTCCACGTCGCCAACGCGCATGTTGTCAATTACCATCTCGCCGGCACCCACCTCGACGGACAGCTTGTCAACCGCCGACACTTCCCTTATTGTATACGTACCCGCACCCACCTCGACGTCAATCGTATCCCCGCTCAGTTCCTCCGCGTACAAGGTACCCGCATCCAACGTCAAGGATATGTCGCGTGCGGCAAACCCCTCGGGTATGGTGACCTCAAATTGGGGCTGCTCCCTCCATCGGAACCCCACTCCCCATAGGAACCACCCTCCCCATCCATCACGCTCATCATCGTATCGAAATACCCACGTATCCCCCTCCATATAACTGTCCACGTCGTCATCTGCGACGTTCGTGCCCCGTATGCGCAATTCGTCGCCCGTTACGAACCTGACCTCCCCATAACCGAACTCCATCCTAATGGATTTGACTTCCTCCATATTGCCACTCTCGTCATAATCCCCCAAACCAAACTCTATGTCCTCTTCCCCCCGCCTGCCCATGTAACCACGCATTTTCCCCGCACCCATGACCACCCCGATAATCGACAGGAACGTGCCGAGCACGATGATGACTATGGCGACGGTCAGCAACGTCTTCTGATGTTTTTTCATGATTGAGCGCCCCCCTGCTTATTTTTATTGATGGCGTGGTTCACTTTGTCAACCACCCAACGAACCAGTTTGAGCAACGCACCCCACAACCCTATGGTTGCAAAGGTCGCCACGATTCCAAGCCCCAACGACACCATGCCGATTCCCAACACCATTATGCCGAACGGAAAGTGGAAGAACAGGTTGAACAGCCCCACTCCAACCGCAACCACCCCGCCCACCACCAGGGCTATGGACAGGCCCGCGCTTCCAACGAGCAGGCCGAACAACGTTCCCACCACTCCCAGCAACACGCCAAACAAACCACCCCAAACGGGCGCCAAAAAGACGATGGCAAGCACGACCAAAACCACCTTTACGACGTTGTCATTCGAAGAATGACTGCCGCTTGAGTAATTACCATTGCTTGAACGGCCTCCTGACTGTCGCTCGCGTCTGCCCGTCGCCAACTCAAACCGGTTCTTGGCGCCACCTTCCTTGCCGTCGCGATATCCTTGTTCCGTGTACTCCCCGTAATCCGGGCGGCCTCCTTCACGCAGGTCGTTGCGGATTTTTTGCGCTATCCTGCTGGGGAAGCCCAACTCGTCAATGACGTCCTGTTCGCTCCTCGCATGCGATTCCCCATCAACGCCTTCTGAATGTTCCGAGTACCTTTCCATGAGGGCGTCGTCAAAATACCCTTCATAATACCGCAACGCCTCTTCCCTTTCTTCTACTGGAACGTCCCCGAGCAGCCGCTCCAACTCACCCATAAATTCCCGTCTCGTCATCTCATTCCACCTCCACAAACAAACCATTGATTTTTCCCACGTAACTCGCCCATTCTTTGCAATACATCACAAGCTGCGCCTTACCTTGCGGCGTAATCCTATAGTACCTGCGATTCCGTCCGGCAAACTCCATGTCGTACGCCTCCAGACAAGCGTCTTTTTGGAGTCGTCTCAAAACCGGGTACAACGTGGATTCCGACACTTCAATCACGTCCCGCACGTCTTGCGTAATCTTGTAACCATACGTGCCTTCGATTTTCCTCGACACAACCGCCAAGACAATTGCGTCCAGAAGGGCGGCACCCGTATTGAATACCATAGTATGCCTCCTTTTCACGTCCCACATTACCATCAACAACCTCAAGCAACCTTCTTCACCCTGCCTTCGCAAAAGTTATACGATGCATCATATTGTTTGATTAATAATACTATACGACATATAATATTATATGTCAAGTACTTTTTTAACCAGACCTTTAAGTCCTACTTTTTGCTTTTCATCCACACCCTTTCGGCATGCTTTTTACTCTTCTTCCACACCTTTTTTACTGGAACTTGACAAATAGTCAAATACCCTCTAAAATTAAAGTGTCTTTAACGACACATATTATGAAGGGGGATTTTTTATGAGTTATATTCAATCTTTGCGATTCAAAATTATGATATTGTGTGTAGTACCGTTGCTGTCCGCCGCATTTTTGTTCATTGCCCACTCCGTAATCATCGCCTACCAAGTAAAGGACGCCGCTGCCGAACTCTATACCGAAGCCGTAGCGGGCGTCGAAGGTGCCGCCGCCTTGGAGGCGGTCGAGAACGTCTCCGTGGATATGGGTTGGATTGCGGGACAATGGGCGTTGGTGTTCATCGCCATGGTCATCTTATTCTACATTCCCATCACGATTAACATTAGAAGGCTCATCGCCCCCATACGAAAGGCGGCCAAATATTCCGACAGCCTCGCCGACGGGGACGTTGACGTCGACGTGGTCCATGACCGTAAGGACGAGATAGGCGTCTTGCAGCAAAGCTTCCAACGACTTGTACAAGCCTGCAAGAACCAGGCCGAGCTCATCGCCCATATGGCCGACGGGGATTTGACGGGAGACTACGCGCCGCGTTCCGACGCCGACGTGGTGGGACACAGCCTCATCCTTATGCTGCAACGCAACAACGAAGCCTTGATGCAAGTCTTGGTGGCGGCCGAGCAACTTTCAGAAGCCGCCGCCCAAACGGCCGAGAGAAGCCAAGAGATGGCGGAGGGTTCCAGCCAACAATCCTCCTCGGTTGAAGAGATATCCGAAGCCGTTGGCAACATCAAGCAATTAAGCCATGAGAATGGGAAAATGGCGGAGAAAGCCTCCACTCTGGCAAGTGACATGAAGAGTCGCGCGGAGAAGGGCAACCAGCAAATGGAACAGATGCTGGGCGCCGTAAAGGACATCAGCAAGGCGACGCAAGGCATCGAGAAGATCATCAAGGTGGTTGAGGACATCGCCTTCCAGACCAACATCCTCGCCTTGAACGCCTCCGTGGAAGCGGCTCGCGCCGGCCAATACGGCAAGGGCTTCGCCGTCGTCGCCGAGGAAGTACGCAGTTTGGCAAATAAGAGTGCCGAAGCCGCCAGTGACACCGTCAAACTCATTACCGACTCCGTCCAAAAGACGGAGTTGGGCGTACACATTGCTGACGAGAACGCCAAAAACCTCGCCACCATCTTATCCGGCATCGGGGAGAGCGAACGACTCATCCACAAAATTGCGGAATCCACCATAAGGCAATCTACCGACATTACGCACATCAACGACAGCGTCAGCCAAGTATCGCTCGTGATTCAACAGAACACGGCAACCTCTCAAGAATTGGCCGCCGCATCCGAGGAGATAAGCGCACAAACCACCATGCTAAAGGAATCGATTGGCCGCTTCAAGTTAAAGGCCAATACGGGTACGCGGCCATCCTCCCGCTTACGGCCATCCAATGCGGACAAGCCTGCAGTCGGGCGGCTCCCTTCTTCCGTGTAATTACAAGGGTATGCTGTTCTGCAGGCACAGTGCCCCATACCCCCATGCGAGGTTGGGATAAGTGGATGCCGCAGGGAGTTTTTTGGTTCCTTTGATCAAGTATGCCTTTACCTTCTCGCCATACAAATAAGGGTCATTGTTGTTTACAATCCCCCATTGCATCAACAGGGCGGCGGAACCCGTAACAAATGGCGTAGCCATGGACGTTCCCGTCCGGGAGGCGTAACCGCCTCCCGGACTCGTTGATATAATGCCCACTCCCGGAGCGACCAAATCCGGCTTCACATGATTGAGCGCGGCATACCCCCTCCCCGAGAACGGGGCGAGACTGTCCGTAGAGGAATCGTACGCCCCCACCGTCACCACCCCTCCCGCCGTGGACGGAATGGTAAGCGTCACATTAGGGTTCGGCCTTAAAAAACCTGTCTGGGAGGTGACAAAATCCCCCGCAGGCAACCACATGTCGTAATTGCCCAAGACTATCCTGTTGGGATACAGGCCAATCGTCCATACCCCTTCCGCAAGAAACGTGTTGCCCCCCGTCGGCAAAAGGGCAATATATATTTCTTGTGCCTGATTGTACGGCATTGGTTCACCATAATAGAGTAAAATCCTCGTCCTCTCCACTTGGAACCGCTGTGTACCTAAAACTTGCGGAATCGGACCCACTTCCCTCTCAGTTGGGCTTATGATGGAGATGTCAAAGTCATCAAAGTAATTCTTCCATATTTGCAGGTTAATGGAAGACGTATAAGGTTCGATTACGAGTTCCACTTCCTCTCTAATACCCGTCATCAACCTCCCCGACGCATGTCGAATACCGGCCCCCTCGTTACCCGCCCCCACCACGATGGAGCTTTTCCATACCCAGGATAGGCTGTCAATAAACGTCTCCAATAAGGACGAGCCATCGTGCGCACCATAATTGTTGCCAAAACTCACGTTGATTGCAATGGGCTTGCCATACTCCATTGCCTTTTTTACCACGTAATCCAACCCTTGCATGAGTTCCGTCGTCCTTGGAAACGCATCCGCATCCGGAATGCCCAACTTTACCACTATGATGTCGCTTTTGGTCGCCACGCCTTTGTACAAACCGCCACTCGCCCTTCCATTGCCCGCAGCTATGCCTAAAACGTGTGTACCATGGCCGTTCACGTCCCTGCTTGGTACCAATGAGTACCTTGTCTCCCTATTGGGGCTCCTTAGGGCCTCGTTAATCTGTTCAGCCGTGAACTCCGTCCCTATGTGGTAACCAAGCGGAGGTTTGGCCGCCTCCCCCTTAATGGTTTGGTCCCACAAGTTTAGAATCCTCGTCGTCCCATCCTCGTTACGAAAATCAGGGTGCTCATAATCCACCCCCGAATCCAATACCGCCACAATCACCCCTTCTCCAAAGAGATTGTAATTGCCGGTTTGGACGGTATTGATGCAGGACGCCGCATTGCCGTTGCTCGCCTCAAAAAATAGCCGTTTGGGCTTCTCAACGTATTCCACCTCGGGAATCTCCGTCAACGCGCTAATTTGACTTTGTGGCAATTTTACTAAAGCGTATCCCCCCATCAATTCCGTTACCGTAACCGTTTCACTCGCCGTCCTCCCAATGTCCCCGGAGTATTTGACGATCAATTCCCACGTTCTGTCAACTGGGTCGTATCCGACATTGAGGTTCTTCGTCCGCTCTCGTTCCTCCTCCGTCGCATCCAGGGCCAAGCTTAATTGGTTCTCCAGTTTTTCATTGTTCATGAATTCCACTCTACTTATATGGCGTTGTCATTACCAATATATGTATAGTAAACAGGGGAGTGAGGAAGGATTCCCGCTTGCCTGCTTGCAAAAACGAAAATAATGGTTATAATCATATCATAGGCATTCATGCGCATAATTAGAGATGAGGTGATTCCACTATGGAGAATAAAAGAACAAACGACGGGAATACCGTGGCGACCATACCCATCGGCGGCATGTCGTGCGCCGTCTGCGCCCAGCACGTGGAGAAGGCCATCCGTAAATTGGACGGCGTGTCCTCCGCATCCGTGAACTTGGCCACGGAGAGGGCCACCGTTTCTTATACCCCGCAGGTGGTACGGCTTGCGGACATCCGGAAGGCAGTCGAGGATTCCGGCTACCACGCATTGGAGATGGATGAGGGGTTCACGGGAAACGATGCCGTTGGGGAAGGGGAGCGGTTGCGCAAACAACGGGAAATACGGACGATGGGGATGAAACTTGCCTTCTCCGCCGCATTTTCCCTGCCATTGCTCTACATCGCCATGTCCCCCATGGCGTCCGCAATAACCCTGCCTTTCGCATCCGAACTCCGGCACATGATGCACGAGCGCCCCTTGACCTACGCCCTGTTGCAATTATGCCTGACGCTTCCCGTCATTGGCATAGGATACCGATTCTACGCGGTCGGCTTTCGCTCACTGGTGCGGCGCAGCCCCAATATGGACTCCTTGATTGCCATTGGTACGGGTGCCGCCACGCTATATGGAATCTATAACGTCGTGAGGATTGCCAACGGCGAACCCCATGCGGTGGATTCCCTATATTTTGAGTCGGCGGGCGTAATCATTACCCTAATCCTACTCGGCAAAACGCTGGAGGCCGTGTCGAAGGGTCGAACCGGCGAAGCCATCAAAAAACTCATGGGCCTTGCACCCAAGACGGCCGTCATACTTCAATACGGGGGCGATTCTGACAAAGGCGGGACGGAAAAGGACGGTTCCCCGTCCCATCCCACCACCTTGGAAAAGGAAGTCCCCATCGGGGACGTGGAAGTCGGCGACGTCGTAGTCGTGAAGCCCGGTGCGAAGATTCCGGTGGACGGCACCGTAATACGCGGACAAACGTCCATCGACGAATCCATGCTTACGGGCGAAAGTATTCCGGTAGACAAAAAGGAGGGCGATTCCGTGTACGCCGCCACCATCAACACGACCGGCAACATTCACTTTCGGGCGGAAAAGGTGGGGGCGGATACGACGCTTGCGCAAATCATCCGACTGGTCGAAGACGCCCAAGACGGCAAGGCCCCCATTGCGGCGTTGGCGGACAGGGTGTCCGGCATATTCGTCCCCGTCGTCTGCCTCGTCGCATTATTGGCGGGTGGCGCTTGGCTCCTCGGTACGGGCGACGTGGCTCTGGCCCTCACCATCTTCATCTCTGTACTGGTCATTGCCTGCCCCTGCGCACTTGGACTGGCGACGCCGACCGCCATTATGGTGGGTACGGGCGTCGGGGCGGAACACGGCGTTCTAATAAAGAGCGGCGAGGCGTTGGAGCGCGCCCACAAGATTCATACCGTCGTCTTCGACAAGACCGGGACGCTGACCGAGGGCAAACCGACCGTCACCGACGTACTTACCGTCGGCGGCACGCCGTCCGAGCGGCTTTTGCAGCTTGCGGCTTCCGCAGAAACGGGTTCGGAACACCCACTCGGCCAAGCCATCGTGGCCGCCGCCGGCAATAAAGGCATAACGTTGTCACAACTCGAGTCCTTTACCTCGCTCACCGGACTCGGCGTTGAAGCCAAGGTTGACGGGAACGTCGTCCTCATCGGCAACCGCCAACTCATGGGGGAACGGGACGTTGAATTGATGGATATGGAGGGGAAGGGCAACCGACTGGCGGACGCAGGCAAGACGCCCATGTTCGTCGCCCTTGACGGGAGACTCGCCGGCGTCGTCGCCGTCGCCGACGTGTTGAAGGAATCCAGCAAGGCGGCCGTTGAACGCCTCCACGACATGGGCGTCGAAGTAGCCATGATTACGGGAGACAACGCAAAAACGGCCGCCGCCATCGCCAAACAGGCGAACATCGACCACGTCTTGGCCGACGTGCTTCCCGGCGACAAGACGGCCGCCATAAAGGAACTACAAGGCAAGGGACGCATGGTCGCCATGGTGGGCGACGGCGTGAACGACGCACCCGCATTGGCCCAAGCCGACGTGGGCGTCGCCATCGGCTCCGGCACTGACGTGGCAATGGAAAGCGCCGACATCGTCCTGATGCACTCGGATTTGGCCGACGTCCCCACCGCCCTGCAATTGAGCAGGCAGACCATCCGCATCATTAAGCAAAACCTGTTCTGGGCCTTCGCCTACAACGTGGTTGGCATCCCCATCGCCGCCGGCGTACTCCGCGCCCTCTTTCACGGACCCCTGCTGAACCCCATGTTCGCCGCAGCCGCCATGAGCCTTAGCTCCGTCTCCGTACTGGCCAACGCGTTGCGGTTGAAGGGCTTTCGAGCCTAGACTATTCGCAAACCAAAGCGTTGGCTGAGAACCACGCAACAAGCGTTATTGAGAACCATAACGCTCTACAGTTCCACTTCGTGGAACTTGCTCCGCAATTGAGAACTTTCCTATAAGGGAATCAAGAGGGACTTGCCGGTCATCTCCGCCGGTTGCTTTAGTCCCAACATCTCTATCAAGGTCGGCGCTATGTCGGCCAAGCATCCGCCGTCCCGCAAGCCGTACCCTTTTTCGTAATTGACGAGCAGGAAGGGGACGGGATTGGTCGTGTGGGCGGTAAATGGTTGGTTGTTGACGTAGTCCAGTAACTGCTCGGCATTGCCATGGTCGGCACAGATGAACATTTGCCCGTCTTCCTCCATCAGGGCGTCGTACGCCTTGCCGATGCATTGATCCACGGCTTCCACGGCTTGTATGGCCGCCCTCTCTATCCCCGTATGCCCCACCATGTCGGGGTTGGCAAAGTTTACGATGATGACGTCGTACTTGCCTGAGTGGATGGCTTCCACCAACACGTCCGCCACTTGGTAAGCGCTCATCTCCGGCTTTAGGTCGTACGTGGCGACCTTGGGGGAATCCACCAAGATTCTCTCCTCGCCCTCGTTCGGGACTTCTACCCCACCGTTGAAGAAAAAGGTGACATGGGCGTATTTCTCGGTCTCCGCCGTCCGCAGTTGCGTAAGGCCGTTCGCCGCAAGGAATTCACCAAAGGTGTTGGTTATCTCCACTTTATCGAAGGCGACTATTTTGTTGGGTATCGTCACGTCGTATTCCGTGAAGCACACGTATGTCAGCGGGAAGAACCCTTTGGCCCGTTCGAACCCCGTGAACGCCTCGTCACAAAACGCCCTCGTTATCTCCCGCGCCCTATCCGGCCTGAAATTATAGAATATGACGGAATCGTTTGGCTTCACCAACGCAACCGGACCACCATCCGGGGTATCGGAAGCGTCAGGGGTATTGGTTGCGGCGCTTGTATCCGTGATGATGGTCGGGAGGACGAACTCGTCGTTGACTTCTTGCCCATAGGATTGCTCCACGGCCTCTATGGGGTCGCTCGCCTTATTGCCTTCACCAAGCACAAGGGCGTCATACGCCTTTTGTACCCGCTCCCAGCGGTTATCCCTGTCCATAACGTAGTACCGCCCCATCACCGTGGCAATTCGCCCAACGCCTATCTGTTGCATCTTGGCCATCGCTTCTTCTATATAGCCCTTGCCTGAGGCGGGCGGCGTGTCGCGCCCGTCCAGAAACGCATGCAGGTAAACATTCTTAAGCCCATGCCTTTTCGC
>QMCE01000323.1_pt1 | contig 24083 bp, 12 predicted proteins | sample 1821851 | NCBI WGS metagenome assembly QMCE01 (sample SAMN09453174, study PRJNA476694) | Termite gut metagenome, whole genome shotgun sequencing project. | isolation source: worker | host: Odontotermes sp. | place: South Africa:Pretoria | collected 2016-01-28 | reverse complement strand
CCGGCGGGAACAAGGAAGTGCAAAACAGCGCTTTCAAGTGGGTCAATACTGTTCTTGGCAACGTCAAGAAGGCCATCAGCGGAACATATCAGGCGGTACAGAAGCACGCCTATCGTTATTTGGCTTCATTCGCGTATCGATTCAACCGCCGCTTCGACCTGATCATCAAAATCTTTGAGGATGTCATTTGGCGCAGGTGAGACGCACCTCGTCAAAAACGGTCTGCCTGCAAAAACTTTCACAAAAAACTATACTTGGATTTTTCTTGACAAAGTTCACGCTTTGGGCGAAGATTATGTCATTGTTACAGTTTTGGATGGTAATTGAAGGAACGCCGTGTATCCGGCTTTTTTTGAATCGCAAAAAATGGCGCCGATTTGCCGAATGCCCTCTTGGATAATTTGAGACTCGCTTGAGAGGAAATAGCGCTCCTGATTCTGCAATATTACCTGTGTTTATCTGACCGCCCTCTCTTGGCATAACAGCTTGCTATAGTGAAGGATTTGAGTATGTCACTGAATAATTTACAGAAATCTTTAATGGGTAAAGTCGCCATGCTTGTCTGTGTGTTGCTGTTTGTATTTATGAGTGGTTGCGCCACCAGCCGTTATGGTAAGCAAACAGTAAAACCAAACTATTATCAGGATTGCTATACACCCATAGCTCAGATTCGTAAGGATGCTGACGCAAAAGCCAAGATCGCGGCTGGAACAGGTGTGGTCACGGGTCTTGGTGCGGCGATTGCCTGCTACCAAGAGCATGGCACCAAAGGCGCTATCCTATGTGGTCTTGGAGGTGCGGTAGCGGGGGCCTTGGTTGCGTATTTGATTACTGATGACATTCAGAATAAGGCGCAAGATGAACGTTTTGCGGCCTACAGTCTGGCTCTGGATCAGGACATCAGCAACATGAACAACGCTGTGGCCGCAGCCCGCTTGACCGCCAAGTGCTATGAGAACGCCTATAAAAGTTTGGACAAGGCCTATCAAGCTGGTCAGATAAGCCGTGAAGAAATGGTCGCCCGCCTCACTGAAATTCGGGATGGCGCCAATGATGTCAATACGATTTTGGCTAAATTCAAAGAGGATATAGGCGAAAATCAGATCGTATATAACGATATACACAAAAGAGAAACTCAAAGAGCATCTGGCGGCATCAGCAAAGAACAGAAACGGGCCATACAGAAAAAACAGGAACAACTCAGCCGGGCGGACAGTGATGCACAGAAGGAAATAGAGGCCATGCAAGCTCTTAATAAGCGTTGCAGTTCTCAATTGGAAACCATAACTGCCCTGATCGCGCCCAACAGCCGTTTTGCCGCCGCCGACAATTTTGCTTCTGTTTGTCCGGCTGCTGGTTCTGAGTTTTAAGCCAGTCTTATGACAGTTATTGATGACAAAAATAAGCCGACAGAACCCGATCCTGCAGATGTTTCTCTTGAAAGACGAGCCTGGATCTGGTCGGGCCTGATCGGTCTTCTCTGTGCTTTTCTTCTTCTGGGGATACTGTTATTTTTCATGCGCTCTGTGCAGCTAAAGAATGCAGTGCGCATTCCTGTTGATCCCCTGCTTTTGCAATCAGAGAATCTGAACGCCCTCGGAGAAGAAATAGCTGTCTTGCGGCAGGGTTTGCTGTTGGAACCATGTGACATGCCGCCCCTGCCCAGAGACACCCTTTTCAAGCATGATGAAGTTTCTTTCAACCTTATCGACAGGCTTGAAAAGGCCACCGTCATGGTTGTGGTTGAATCTGGTGAAGGCGTGGGCAATGGCAGCGGTTTTTTTGTGGATTCCAATATCGTCCTGACCAACCGCCATGTGATTGATTCTCTGATCGGCCCGGCTGACAGGATTTTTGTCGCCAACAAAGCTTTGGGCGGCCTGCTTCCGGCTGAAATTATCCAGTCCACCGGGCCGGATGAAATGCGCGATTACGCGCTCCTATCTGTCTCTCCGCCGCTAGACAGCCCCCATTCTTTTTTGGAACTATCCGCTGTCAGTTTTAAAAAGACAGACAGGGTCAGCGCCTGGGGCTATCCCATTCTGCTGACCAAAACCGATCCGCAGTTGACAGCCCTTATGGAGGGCAATCCCCAGGCCGTTCCAGAACTTGTCTATAGTGAAGGTGTTATCAGTGTGGTTCAGAATTTTCATGGATTGACCTTAATAAACCATACCGCAGAAGTTTCCCACGGCAACAGCGGCGGCCCCCTGGTGAACGAAAACGGTGAGGTGGTGGGTATAAATACCATGATTCGGGTTGATGAAGAAAGCAACCGTCAGGTCAACATAGCCCTGGGCGTGGACGACATCACATCCTTTACCTCCGCCTATGACCTGGCGGACAGATAAGGAACAGCCATGCCACTGCATTTGATACATACCCATATTTTAAGCCAGTGTCGCCTGGAAATGATCGAAGGCATCGAACTCATTTCCCGCTATCAGTTTTTTAAACAAATTTTGACTGCTGAATTCCGTGACGAGCCTTCTCTGGCTCTGTTGCTGGCCGAGCCCGTCAAAGACATTGACCATGACCGCATCAACTGGTACACCGAATCCAAAGGTGCTGTCCGGCATGTTTCAACCCTTTCCGAGACGGAAAGTTTAAAAGCCCAAAAACTTCTGTATGAAAACACCGAAAAGATACGAACTCTGGCCGAACGCCTCAAAGCTTCAAGCGGAAACAGCAACCGGGTACTGACAGGCGAACTTTTGACTGCCATACTCAGCCATGCGGATGTTTGTGATTTTTATATGGTCGATGGGCATATAGTGGTGGTTGGTTGGGGGCTTTTCCTTGGCCGCGCACTGACTCCGGCTCATAAGCTGGCGGAATCAGTCCAACAGCCAGAAGCGACATCACCTTTGGGGGCAAGGCTATTGGCCGCAGTTCCACTGGAAGAGGCCGTGCCGCCCGGAAAAAAACGTGGCTGCCTAGCTTTGTTTTTGCCCTGGCTTTTTGGCTTTTGGGCGGGTCTTTTACTGTTCGCTCTTTTGTTGTCCTTTTTGTGGCCCGGGCTGTGGGCTTCCCTTTTGGTCTGGTTCCGCGCGCCTTTGGCCATCGAGAGTAGTTTTGACAGGGAAGACATTTTGCGGCGGGAACTGGCGCGCCTTAAACTTGAATACGCTCTTCGATTGGCGGACTGCGGCGCTTGTGCTGTGGAAAAAATTGCGTACGATAGCCAGGATGGAACATCGCCCGCGATGTCTGGCGGTGGCGGTTCTGGCGGTGGCGGCTCTGGCGGTAACGGCTCTGGCGGTAACGGCTCTGGCGGTGGCGGTTCTGGCGGTGGCGGCTCTGGCGGTGGCGGCTCTGGCGGTGGCGGTTCTGGCGGTAGCGGCTCTGGCGGTGGCGGTTCTGGCGGTAGCGGCTCTGGCGGTGGCGGTTCTGGCGGTAGCGGTTCTGGCGGTGGCGGCTCTGGCGGTAACGGCTCTGGCGGTAGCGGTTCTGACGGTGGCGGTTCTGGCGGTAACGGCTCTGGCGGTAGCGGTTCTGACGGTGGCGGACAGATGCCATCAAAAGAAGATATTTCGTTCATGGAAGGCTGCTGGCGTTCCACCGCCGAATCTTTGGTCAACTCCAACACCAGAAAACCAGTGGTTTATATTTACTGCTTTGATAAAAACGGCAATGCCAGCGTGAGAATTGACGAAAAAAACAACCGTGGCGAACATGTGGATACCTGCCGCACCACAGCCCAGGCTTCTTTCGATGGCGGCAATATTGTTGTCACCGAGCACGGCGGGCCGGAATGCACTGAGGAGGGCCGCGGCTATTATCCCAGTGTGGTGACCTGCCGCCCGGACGGGTTTGACATGGCGGAGTGCAATATTGTGCAGGATTTGGGCGACGAAAAAACAAACCGAACCAATTCCGAATTTAACCGGGTCGGTACGGGTAGTTAGAAGGAAATCAATATAATGGCTGAAGACAACAGGATCACCTACAGCATCATCGCCAACGGGGCCTTGCAGTTTATTGATTATGATATAGACCTTTCAGTGCTGGATGGCAAAAAGCCCTTGGCCAAAAGACGTTTTCCATTTTATGTTTCCGAACCCCAGGTTGGTGACCGCCACATCGTGACCTCTCTGACTGAAAGTCGGGAAGAACCCGGACGCTATCTGGGGCCCAAAGGCAAGCCCCTGAATATGCACTATGAAATTGAAGCGCAGCGGGCTTTCGATTGTTGCCTGAACAAATGGCTGCCCATTCCCTTTCTGGCCTTAAGCCGCATAGGTGCCAGCCGCGAGGTCAGCTTTGGTTTCGGGCCCACCGATTGGGCCAGGGCCTACCTGAGTCGGACAGGGACGGAAGACAGCTTTACATACAGGCTTACCGTACTTTTTGATCCGCAGGTGGAAGACAGTTCCTCGGATATCATAAGTGAAGACGGCGTCAGGATTTACCACGCCCTTTCTGAAGAAGATGTAACCCAAAACGTGCTTTTCGGCCTAGCCGGGCATCCTTTGGATAATGCCTGGTTTTACAATGAATTGCCTTGGGTGCAGGAAGCGGTCAAAAAATCCCGAGAGTCGTACCGCAAGGCGGACGGACGTCTGGAAAGGGTGGCTCAGCCTTCGGAAACCATGCCCGCCAAGTATGAGGATCATTCAGGCCAGGCGGTTAAAACCGATGACATCGGGGTATACATAAGCTTTTTAATGGGCCTGGAACTTTCAGGCGCGCTGGGTCAGGTACGGGTGGTCAACCCCGCCAAGGCCGCTTCTTTCATAGATGTTGATCTGGTGCTGGATATAGGCAATTCACGCATGACGGGCGTTTTGGTGGAAACCAAACCGCAGAGCGATACCAAACTGACCGATTGCTATATCCTGCCTATCAGAGACCTTTCCGAACCGGCCAAGGTGTATGCGGAGCCTGTGGATACCAAGGTTGAATTCGCTGAACCGTATTTTGGAGAAACAGAGTGGAGCATGAAATCCCGGCGGCATGGGGACAGTTTCCGCTGGCCTTCCACCGTGCGTTTAGGGCCGGAGGCGATGCGTCTGGCCCAGGCCGCCAGAGAAGACAAAGGCCCCACTGGGATGTCCAGCCCCAAACGTTATTTGTGGGATACCAGGCAAAGGGATATGCTGTGGTACTTGAATAACAAATATGAACGCTACGGCAGCTTGGAAGAAATGGCCGCCGCGCGCGGGCCGTTTCTCATGCAGGTCAATGTGGCCGGGGTGCCCGTGGCGGTTATGCCCGGAGAGAAAGGGGAAGAAAGTTTTCAGTATCGGGAACTGCCGCAGGAAATTAAAGACGGCCTTCAAGGCGCTGATAATTTCTGGGCCGCTGAATCACGGTACAGCCGCAGTTCGATGATGATGTTTCTTTTGGGCGAAATAATCGCCCAGGCCGTTTCGGCCATCAACAGTCCCATGATCCGCGAAGGGCGGGGCCATTCGGATACTCCGCGTCGCCTTTCCAGAATCATTCTCACGGTGCCTACGGCCATGCCTCTGATTGAGCAGAGGATATTTAAAAGCTGGGCCAAACTCGCGGTTCGCACGGTGTGGTCGGCCATGGGCTGGGACGCCTGGTATCAGGATGCACAGGTCGGGGCGTCCATTCGGGATTTTCGGGCCAGCCCTATTGTGCGCTGCGATTGGGATGAGGCAACCTGTACCCAGGTGGTTTGGCTCTATAATGAGGTGTGCGAGCGTTTTCATAAAAACGCCAAAGAACTATTTGACCTGATGGGGCGTCCCAGAGCGGGTTTGATTGGCGGGCCGGATGCCGCCCTGGCCCCCAGTTTGCGCATAGCCAGCATTGATATGGGTGGCGGCACCACGGATTTAAGCGTTACCACCTATTTCATGCACAACCCCGATAACGCCGCCCCATTGATCCGCCCCCATCTGGATTTCCGTGATGGCTTCAATGTGGCGGGTGATGACATCATGCACAAAATAATTGTGACCCAGTTTCTGGATAAGATCGGGCGGGCCGCCCAAAACGCCGGGGTGCCTGACGCGGAAAGCGTAGTGAGCAGCCTGTTCCATGAAACTCCCCAGATGGGGCTTCAGCCTAAAGAAGGCAAACGGATGGAGAGAATTCGGTCTCAGTTCATTGAGCAGGTGGCCGTGCCCATTGCCCTTCATATTTTAAGGGAATATGAAAAGTTTGATCCAGCCCTTGACGACAAACGAATATTTTCTTTTCGCGTCGGTGATGTCGTTGGCCACTTCCACGGCTTGCCGGCTAAGGCGGAACGCCCGAAAGAAGGGCGACTGGACGAGATACTGAAATATCTGGAAAATGGCTTGTCCTGGAAAGGTTTTAACCTGTTCGATCATCAACTGGAAGTGCATTTTCAAGAGGTTGATGAAAATGTGACCCTAGTGTTGGATAAGATTATGGCCGACATGGGTGAAGTGGTCAAAGCGTATGATTGCGACCTTCTTATCCTGACTGGCCGCCCCTCCCGCTGGCCGGCCATGATGCGGGCCCCCTACCGCCGCCTCTCCCTTCAGGCTGACCGCATAACCCACATGCACCAATACAGCGTCAGCGCTAGATATCCCTTTGTGCTTCATGGTCGCATTGAGGATCCCAAAACCACCGTTGTGGTGGGAGCTATCATTTGCGCTCTGGCCGAAGGTTCTTTGGAAGGCATAACCATTGATACCTCCCTATTCGATCATCAGCCAACCACCCGCTACTTGGGTCTTCTGGACGGGCGCGGGCAGATGGATCGCCCGCACGAATGGTTCGCGGATATCAATATTTTTTCCGAAGAACGCCTGGAACTGGAAAAAATAGTTGATTTCAATGCCCCTGTGCCGGTTGGCTTCAGACAGCTCAGCATCCCGAGGTGGACAACCACCCGCCTGTACAGCCTTGAATACCGCAGCCTGGAACATCAGCGTGAAGCTTATGGGCGTCTGCCGTACAGGCTCACTCTGCAATATATTCTGGAACCTTATGAAGAGCCGGACGAAGGTGAACGCAGAAGCCTGGGCCGCCGCCGCCGCACGGAGGGACGCTTGAAAGTGGCCGCCATCTCCGACAGAACCGGGGCCTCGGTTTCCAGAGACGCCATCTTGGTCAGGCTTCAGACGCTGCGCCATGACAACGGTTATTGGCTGGATACCGGCATCATGGATTTGAATTAACAACAAGCGGAGATATGCTAATGTTAGGTAATGATTTGCGCGATATCTGCCTTGAGTTAGGAAACACCGCCCAGGACAGCATCATGTGGGTCAAAGACAACAGCGCTCTGGTCGGTGGCCCGGAGGCGCTGATGAAAAGCATCAGGCAGCATGGCCGCCACCTGAAAACCTATGCCGAAGCCGCTGACCGCAAGATGGCTGTAGCCGTGTTTGGCCCTAGCCAGGCCGGTAAATCCACCCTCATTTCCTCTCTCTGCAAAGGCTCCAACGGCATTTTAAACGCACTGTTCAGTAATGCTTCCCTGAATTTTTTGAGCCAGGTGAACCCGGAAGGCGGCAATGAAACCACAGGGCTGGTTACCCGCTTTTCTTTGGGCAGCTATCCCCCATCGCCTGACCCGGCCGGGTATCCTGTATGCCTGCGGCTGTTCAGTGAAATGGATATTGTCAAAATACTGGCCAATACCTATTTCGCGGAAGCGGAGGGCGACAGCCTCTTGTCGGAAGAAGAGATCAGTCAAAGGCTGGATGATCTGGAAAAACGCCCGCCTGCTCCCGGCCGTCTGACCCTGGATGATATGGAAGACCTGGCTGAATATGTTCAGAAACTCGCCCGAAAATCAGCCTATGGCCTCGCCCTGGAAAATGCTTTCTGGGGACGGGCCTTGGTATTGGGCAGCACATTGGCCGCAGGCGACCGGGGCAATTTGTTCTCCTGCCTGTGGGGAGGGCTGGAATCATTTACCCGGATCTATAAAAAACTGTATCAGGCTTTGGAGCAACTGGATTTCGCGGAAACTGTTTTTTGCGAGCTTTCAGCGCTTCATGACAAAGACGCCGCGGATTTCGGGCGCGGCAAATCCATCATCATTGTCGATCAGTTGAATGGCCTGCTGGGCGAATTCGATTCCCAACCCGTTTCGGTGATGAGCCATAGCGGGATAAAAACTTGCTTGCCCCGGCCTGAGTTAAGCGCCCTGACCGCTGAACTTCATGTAAAAGTTCAGGAAACGCCGGGCCCGTTTATGGAAAAAGCCGATATTTTAGATTTTCCCGGCTACCGGGCCCGTGAGAAATTTAAAAACATTGCCGAGGACATCAAAAAGCCTGAAAACCTGAAAACCTGTTTCCTGCGCGGCAAGGTGGCTTATCTCTTTGAACGGTACAGCGAGCGTAAAGAAATCACCGCCATGCTCCTGTGCATCGGCAATTCTGTGCAGAACAACCCCGATCTACCGCATGTCATCAAACCCTGGCTGGAAAGCGCCCACGGAGCCACTGAGGCGGAACGGGCCGGAAAGCCCATAACCATGTTTTTGGTGCTGACCATGTTCGACGGCACCGTGGAGCAGGGCGGCGGCAGCACGGAATATGTCACCCGCTGGGAAAAACGCCTTAAAGCATCATTCCTGGATTTTTTCGGCCAGCATGACTGGCCCAAGAAATGGTCTGTGGAAAATGGGCAAAACAGGCCGTTCAACAATATTTTCTGGTTGCAGGATCTTTCCTACGCCGATGGCTTTTTGGAGGTGGATGAACGTGCGGCTTCTGATGGCGCTGACAAAAGCCGTGTCGCACACGGTGTGAAGCCAGATAAAGCAAAATGGGCTGAAGATGTATTGAATGGCTATTTACAGTGCGAACAGGTGCGGGACTATATCCAGGCTCCGCAGGAAGCCTGGGATGCTGTGATGAAGGGCAGTGACGGGGGCGTTGCCTATCTGGTGAAACATTTGACCCCCACGCTGACAGACGATCTGAAAACCAACCAATTGTTGGAATTGGTTAAACTGGAAGCCGCCAGCCTGGATCAGCTTATCCGGCCCTTCTTTTTCGGCTCGGACAAAGATGAGGAACGGGCGAAAAAGGAAAGGCAAAGTGTTGAGATTATCAAAGCTTTGCAAAAAATGCTCTTGAGCAGGCGTCCCTTTGGTCTTTTTTTGCGTATGTTGCAATTGACAGATTCAGATTGCCGCTCGGTCTACAGTGATCCCCTGCCGCCTGAAGAAGCGCCGGACAGCGGCCAGTCGACGGCTGAGGCCGCGCCAGGCGCTGAAAGGGAAAAAAGCCTTGATCTGGATATTCTGTTTAATACACAACAGCCAGAGCCAGATTCTTTGACCTCCGGCCAGCCCGAATCTTTACCGTGCCGAGCCTGTGACGCGGCTCACCATTTTCGGCGGCGTGTAGAGTTGGCCTGGCAGGCCGGATTGGAGGAAACGGCCTCCAATCCTCTCTTGCAGCGTTATTATGGGCTGAACAGTGAATTGTTTCGCCTTTTGATTTTGGAACTCAGTCAGGGAGCGCGGCGTCTGCGAGTTTTTGACCGTATTGAAAAACGTATCAGTGAGGCCATCAGCTACAGCAACAGCAACCCCGATCAATGTATCTGGAAACAGGCCCGGCTGGCCGCGGCGGGGCTCAGTTCCTATGTCAACTGGCTGGGGCTGTCGCCGCTGGAGCTTGGCGGCCGGGAGCGGACAGTTTCCATTCAGGGAAAAGATATCACCCTGTTTGCCCCCCCCAAAGTCCAGGGGCGTTTTCCAGATCTGCCCGATGAGCAAGAAGCTTATGACCAGAAATATTTCCAGGATTGGTGCCGGGCCCTGATGCGTTTGATGATACACAATGTCGATTTTGCCGGACAAAATTATGATCAAAAAGAAAATGAGCGTCTGGGCGCTCTGCTGAAACGTGTGAAAACGGCGGAGGGCATTTTACAATGAAAGCCAGGTTAGTGAATGATTCCGGCCGCTCACCGGGTTGGAGTCGTTTGGAGTTGGTTTTTGACAACTATGAACCGAGGCGGCCATCCGATGGAGAAACTTTTACTGTGGCTGTTCAGCGCCTTCCTGAACAATCCTATCTTCAGGCGCCTGGCGGCGACCGCTGGCCCAGAGGCGGGGCCGAACATTATTTGAAAGCGGATAGTCAAACGTGGGATGGCCGTATGCTGCTTTTGGAACTGGGCCCCGATTTCACCTCGGCCCTGGCTCAGGTTCCCTGTTTGTTTACCCTGAAAGGCTCTCTGGGTACAACCTTTGAACGAATCCGGGTAGATACTAAAATACTGAAAGCCCTTCCGGCAGATCATAAAATAGTTATTGACCCGGATACCTTAAAACAGCGCCAGGAAGAGGAAGCGCGTGTCATAGAGTTGGAGAAAGAAGCACGGCAAAGAGCCAAGATGGATGCCGAACGCCTTGAAAATACGCCCCTGGCTGAACCTGTGCTCCCAATTGCGCCGCCGGAAGAAACAGGACAGAAAGAGCCCGTAAAAAAACAATATAAATTTTTGATACTTGCCTTTGTTCTCCTGTTTATAGCGTTAATGGCGCTGGCTGTTTATTTCCTTATGAACAGGGATGAAGGGGCAACTGAAAAATATACGCAGGAAGCAAACGAACAAGAGACAGCGGAAATTGCGCCTCCTTCGGGGGCGGAACCAAGTTCCCAGGGAGCGGCTTCCGGCCCCAAAGCCGAGGTTGCGGAACTTTTTCGCCGCAACGCTTCTTATCAGGAATTGGAAAATGCCTTGGCAAGGCTGGAGGGCCAGGAGGGCGCCGAAGACGCCGTGTTTTTACTGCTGACGGAATTGGCTCCGCTTAAACCTGCTCTTCAAAGCAGGCTGGCCGCTTTTTTTGACCCCTCTGACCCGCGACCAAGCGGCTCCATCATCAAAAATGCGCTTACAGCCTATGATGAGTATGAGGCGGCCAAACAGGCCGGTGACGCGGAAGCCGCCGCAGCCCAGGCTCGTTTGCTGAAATGGGCAGAGGGAAATGCCGCCAGCGATCCGGCGGCTTCAGAACTTTTGAACCGTTGATTATTCAGAGGTCAGATATGTTGATGTCCCGTGTTCTTATTTTTGCCTTGGCGCTGTGCCTCCTGGCCGCTTTCCTTCCACAACGGGCCGGGGCCGAGGCGCCGCTTTTGATGGAAGGCAGGAAAACTATTTTTCAGCGGATCATCAGTCATCCAGGAGCCGCTGTTTATGCCCATCCTGCTGATGAAACACCTTTACATGATATTGTCCCTTTTACAGTGATGTATGTTTATGAACGGCAAAATCAGGGGAGCCGCGATTGGCTGAAAGTCGCCGCCAATACGACTGGACAGAATTTAGCCTGGATGCCGGCGGAGAAAACATCGGAATGGAAGCAATCGCTGGTTCTTCTTTTTGCTGAAAGATCTGGCAGATATCCTGTTCTTTTTTTCAATTCAGCCGATGATATTATTAAAATAGCGGGACAAAGCGGCATAGCGGAATCCCTGACCGCGCTGGCGCGTGAATTCCGCTCCTATGCCCGCGCAAACACTCCGCCCCCGGAAGATATGCCCCTTAAAGCTATGGAACCGTCTGATGAAGAAGGGGCCGTCCCCTATGACAGCTTCTACCTGATGCCCATTTTTTCTTATCAGGAACCATTTGAAGGCGTTAAGCTTTTAGAAGTCGGCTCCATTGATCCCGGAACGCAGGATAATGATCATGAACCGCATATAGAATGGCGAACGGAAACAGGTCAGGTTGCTGGAAAAAGCGCGGTGGCCTTTGTCATTGACAGCACAATATCCATGGGGCCCTATATTGAAAAAAGTCTTGATATCACCAGGGGCATATATGATGAGGTGACCAGCCAAGGCCAAGGCGACAGGGTGGCTTTGGGGGTTGTCGCTTTTCGCAACAGCCTGGAAGCGACTCCCGGTGCGGAATACACCCAAAAGGTCATCTCACCCCTCAGAACCGCCACTGACCGAAAAGCCTTTGAAGAGGCCCTCAGCCAGGTGCGCGAAGCCCGAGTATCAACCCACAGTTTCAATGAAGATTCAGCCAGCGGCCTGAAAACAGCCATTGAGGCGCTGGATTGGGAACCATACGTTGGGCGTATTATCATTCTCATCACTGACGCCGGGCCTCTGGAAATTACTGATCCCTATCAGTCCACCATGATGACGAACCGGGAAATCGCCGATCTGGCCAGGGCCAAAAATATCCGCATTGTCACTGTGCACATAAAAAGTCCGATGGGAAGCAAAAACCATCAGTATGCCCAAACGGCATATCAGCTTCTTTCCCCTTCGGGCGGAGCTCTGGATACCTACATTCCCCTGGATGCTCCCACCCCCGCAGAAGGGGCCTTAAATTTTGGCGAGATCACCGCTGGGCTGGCCGCCCAATTGCGCTCGGCTATTTTTGAAGAACGCCCGTCAGACACTGCTCCTGCTCCTGATTCTGATCTCGAATCAGATGATCCCAAAGCCAAGGCCGCCGCAGTTGGCCGGGCATTGGGGTATTCCATCAGGCTTGACTATCTGGGGCAGGCAAAGCAAAGCCGGGCCCCTGAAATCATACGCTCCTGGATCGCCGACCGTGATCTGGGGCGTCTGGATGAAAGCCAAGAGGCCGGGCGGCGGGAGGTGCCCACAGTACAGCCGGCGGTGCTGCTCACCAAAGATCAACTGAGTTTTCTCAGCCGTCAGTTAGAAATTATCATCACTGAGGCGGAGCGGGGCATGAAAAGCGATACGGATATTTTTCGCAACATTCTTTCCGCTTCATCCCAGGTGGCGGTTGATCCGGATGTCTATATTCAAAAACCCAACGCCAACCTGCTTGAATTGGGCGTGCTGGGCGAATTTCTGGAGGGCCTGCCCTACAAAAGCGATGCCATGATACTGACCGAAAGTGATTGGAAAGCCATGAACACCGGGCAGCAATATCAATTCATCGCCCGTCTGAAGTCTTTAGTGGCCCGTTATGAGGAATATGACAAAGACTTGGATAACTGGGGAAAATTCGACAACCCCAACCCCGGTGACTGGCTCTATCGGGTTCCTCTCAATATGTTGCCATGAGCGGGGAAGAGAGGGGGACAGGACAGATACTGACGCTCAAGGGCTTACGTAAACGCCGGGGCCCGGCCTATTGCCTGGAGATACCAGAAATGAGCGTCAGGGCGGGTGACAGGATCATGCTTCTGGGGGATTCCGGCAGCGGTAAAAGCACCGTTTTAGATATGCTGGCCATGGTTTTGCGACCTGATGAAGGAGGAGTATTTTTGGGGCGATTCGGTCAGGAAAATATTGATCTTATGGTGCTGTGGCAACTGCGCAAGGCTGATCTTTTGGGGCATCTGAGATTGGCCAACTTGGGTTATGTGCTGCAAACCGGGGGGCTTTTACCTTTTTTAACGGTGCGGGAGAATATTTTACTGCCTGCGGAAATGAAGAAAATACCCCTCTGTGACCGAAAGCGCCGCCTGGAAGAGTTATGCGATATTTTGAAAATCGGGCATCTGGCGCATAAATATCCGGCTGGGATTTCAGTTGGCGAACGCCAGCGCTGCGCCATCGCCAGGGCCGTGATTCATGATCCCCCGCTCATTTTGGCTGATGAACCCACCGCCTCTTTGGATCCCCCCACCGCTGATCTGGTTTTCAAATTGCTTTTGGAGCTGAGCCAAAAATCAGCCTTGGTGGTGGCTACCCATGATCGGCAACGGGCTGTGCGGCATGGCTTTTCTGTCTACAGCATCATGTTTCCCCCAACCGAATCAACGGGGCGGGCTGTTTTAAGCAAAACGACCTGAACTTTTACGAAAGGAGTCTCCTTGCTGAGTCTACGGCTGGCTTTTAAAAATTACCGCAGGGAATGGCTCTTTTCAATCTGTGCCATTTTTTCTTTGGCCGCTTTTTTAACCCCCCTTTTGACCTTGATGGGGGTGCGGGACGGCATCATCAGTACCCTTACCCAACGCCTCATCGACAATCCCCGCAATCTGGAAATAAACCCGGCCAGCGGTGGGCGCTTTGATCTGGCTTTTTTTGAACACTTAGCTACTCATCCTAGCGCAGCCTTTGTCATCCCAGAAACCAGAACCATATCCGCCAGTCTTCAAGTGACTGGCCCAAGCGGTGAATCCATCTGGGTGGGCCTGTCGCCCACTGGGCCGGGTGATCCCCTTTTGGCCCAGGCCAAATCCATCCAACCAGATGGTCTGACAGCACTTAATCAAATTTTCATATCAGAGGGCGTGGCTGAAAAGCTGACCCTGAAAAGCGGCGACAAAATTTCTGGGCAGGTCAGTCGCAAGCGGGAGGGGCGGCTGGAGCTTGCTTCTTTGGAGTTGCTAATTGTTGGCGTAGTTCCTCGCCATATCATATCTCTGGATCAAGCGTATGGCTTTTTGCATCTTTTGGAAATGACCGAGGACTATCGCAACGGTTTTGCCGTGCCGGAACTTGGCTGGCCGGGGAGTGAAAAACCTGCGGCTCCACCCAGCTATGTCGGTTTTCGCCTCTACGCCAAAGATTTTGATGGAGTGGATCGCCTTCGTCAGTATCTGGAAACGCAGAAACTGGACGTCTATACCAGGGCCGAAGATATTGCCACTGTCCGCAGTCTGGATCGCTCCTTTACCGTGGTATTTGTGGTTTTGGCCTTGGTGGTCGGCTGTGGCGCTTTTGCCTCGGCCTCTTCCAGTGCACTGGATCAGGTGGCCAAAATGCGCCGCTCTTTGGCCCTTTTACGGCTGCTAGGCTTCAATAGTAAAAAATTGCTTCTTTTTTCAATGTGTCAGGCTGTCTTGACTGGCCTTCTGGCCGCTGTGATTGCTGACGGATTTTTTTTGATTGTTGCCGGGGTCTTGAACAGTTATTTTGCTGCCAGTTTGGGTTTCGGCGAACGTATCTGCTTTTTGGCTCCGGTCAAGCTGTTGGCCACTGTGGGCATAAGCTTTATTTTCATGTTGGCCGCCTCGGCCACAGCCGGACTCAGCCTTTCATCTATAGAGCCAGCAGAGGGAATGCGTGATGTTTGACAAGATTTTCAGAACTGCAAAAGTATCAGCCCTGATGCTGTTATTCGCCGTGTTGGTTTGTGGCGAAGGGGCTCAGGCTCAATTGAGAGCCAAAGCCGCTGTGGATGCCCAGGCTGTTACGAACCCGCAGACAGACCCGGGCGATATCGAACTTCCCATGCCCTGCGATTTAAAAATGATCCTGCGACCGGTGGCCGTGCCAGTGAAAGGTATTTTGCAGGATTACGAAACTAGGCTGGGGCGCAGTTCTGAACGGCAGGATGGTTTTTTTGACCGCCAGTTCAGCACCCATTTGGGCGCTTCTTTAACCATCAATGAAATGCCCGAGGCTTGGCGCAAGCCGCTGGCCGCAGCTTTGGGGCCGGAGGCCAGCCGCAGCCAGATTTATTTTATCGGCAAATACGAAGTTTCCGTTGCCCAGTGGGAAGCAGTCATGAGCGGCTGTTCCGAGCTTAAGGACGGTTCAGAACTGCCCCAAAACAACCTCTCCTGGTTTGATGCCATGAATTTTACGGAACAGTATATGAACTGGCTCCTGGCCAATCATTCCGACCAATTGCCGGCCTTTGCCGATGATCAGAATAATATTGGCCTCATCCGCCTTCCCACCGAAGCTGAATGGGAATATGTCGCCAGGGGCGGCCATGCGGTGAGTAGTGATTCTCTGGTCGCCAGAGAAATTTTCCCCATGGAAGATGGAATGTCCGCCAAAGATTATGGCCTTTTCCGTGACGGCAGTTCCTCATCACAATCTGCGCCTACCCGTATTGGCCGTTACCGCCCTAATCCTTTGGGAGTTTATGATACTCTGGGTAATGTGGCTGAGATAACCCTAGATTCGTTTAAAATGACATTGGCCGGACGTCTGCACGGTTCACCCGGCGGCTATGTGCGCAAGGGCGGCAGCTTTATGTCCGGCCCGGAAGATGTTTTGCCTGGTGCTCGGGAAGAAGTGGCCTATTTTGTCAGGGCAGGTGAAAGCCGGGCGCGGGATACTGGCTTCCGGTTGCTTCTGTCGGCCATCAATACACCCGGTGGGCCTCGCTATCAAGCCATCCGGGCCGAATGGGCCAAGCTGGGAGAAGACCCTGCACTTATGGGAAGCATTCAGAAAAATATGGCCGCCGATCCCCTGGCGGAAATAGACCGGCTCATCGCCGCAGCTTCCAGTGAACGGGAAAAGGGGATATTAACGGCCATACGAGCCAATGTTAAAGATTACAAAGCGGCGGTGGAAATCAGTCAGGTCGAATCCATCAGAGCCCATGTCCGCAGCCTTATCTACGCGGCCTATGGTATTTACGGCACAAGCATCCGCCGCAATGTGGCTGTGGATTATGTGGGCACTCTGGATGCGGTGCTGTTTCTAGTCAATTCCCGCCTCAAAGATATGCCGGAAGGCCCGCAGAAAAAGACCTATGCCAAAATGGTCGAAAATACCAAACTGCGGCAGGATGAGTTTCGCCAAGAAGTACCCGGCTATGAAAAATCCCTGGATGCCCAGTTCATGTATTACAAGGCGCTTTTGGAAAAAAGTCGAGATTTCGACCCAAAAATCTTAAATGAACAACTTGACTTTGTAGAAAACGATATCAAGGGCGATGACTATCACGCCAAAAATATGCGCACCTGCGCGGCCTACATCCGCCGTGACCTGCGTCGGGTTCAAAGCGGCAGTATGAAACAGGTTAAGCTTTCTGAATTGACTGTGCCCTTGGCGGTAAATCAGTAATGTAAACGTGAACCGAGAAAAAATGGAACATCTTGGGTTTCAAGGTGATGCTCTGAAAGCTGGCAGAGCGTGGGAATCCCTGCAACGATTGCGTTTTACTGCCGAACTGAGTACCGTAACCGAACCCCTCGTGCGGCTACCCCACAACAATGATTGGATAGGTATCGCCCTGGCGGCATTGGGCATAATCCTTAATCGTTGAAATGGCTTACGCCTAATCCTGAACGCTGTTGCTCAGTTGCAGTTTCATTGCATTTTTGTGGTATTGATGTATACTGATAAAGATAAATAGCACAATGAAATTGCGGCAAATTGATATAAAAGGTTTTAAATCCATTGACGGAGACAGAGGGCAGATCATTCCCTTTGGCGGTATCACCGTCTTAGTGGGAGCAAATGGCTCCGGCAACCGCTCCATCCAAGCTGATTTTGAAAGAAATACCCGAATATGATAAAGCGACGGCTGGCCCTGTGGTTGCGGAAAAAATAGGCTTATCCGTGCTTCGCGCCAAATGTAAACATTTCCATGAATGGATATCCCACTTGGAACAACTAAAATAAAAAGTAACCAGTGGCAATATACCAAGGATAAAAAATTATGGCTTGTGACAAAAACCTATGGTATTCATAAAGAAAATTTGTCGTCTCAAAATCATTGTACATGGTCAAATTGACTATGGCTCTCTTCGCCAGATTTCACCTCAACGGACGCATTGAGGATATTTTAACATTCTGTAGTTAATACTCTCAATAATATTAAAAACAGCCAAGCACTACCCGTAATTTTCTTAATCGTGCAAATTGTGGGCAGCAGCGGCAGGGCTTCGCCCTGCACCCTCGGATGCTTCGCATCCGAATTTTCTTTGCACGCCCACAATCCACCTTATAGCCACCCAAACTACAAGCGCTGAATTTCCATCGGAAATTCAGCGCAGTAAGGGGTCCAGGGGGCGATTGCCCCCTGGCGGGAGTCCAGAGGGCGGAGCCCTCTGGTAATCTTTCTATTCCACGGTCACAAGCAATCCCTGCCCTCTGCCGAAGGTTTCCGGCGCGTACATTTCTTCGGCTGTTGGGCCGGGGGTGGAGTACAGGCCCGGGGTTACGGCTCTGGCCAGGTAGGAGAAGGTGTAGACTCCAGGGGTGAGCTGGTCGGCGTAGACGCTGACGCGGTCTTCGCGGATTTCCTGGTGGTTGTACCAGTAGCCGTTTTTTTCGGCGGCAAGGTTGAGGAGGGTCATGTCCGCGTCGGCCAGGTTGAAGTTTATGGGTTCGAAGCCCGCCGGGACGCGGTCTTCCATCACCACGCTGTAGCGTTTTTGGGGGACCATCATGGTGACGGTCACGCGGACGACGTCGCCCCTTTTGAATTGTTCCATGCCCTCCCGGCTTTCAGCGGGGCTCATTACTTTAAAGGAGCGGGAGAGCATGAAGCCGCCGGAGGTATTGGCCGAAAGGTCGGGCAGAAGGGGCGCGAATTTTATGGTCGAGGAGACCCAGGCCTGGCCCTCGCCTTCCGTTTTGTAGAGGAGGGGGGCGGCTTCGGCGGTGATGACGGAGGCGGATATTTCCGCCGATATCGGGGGAGCGGCGAAGGATTGCATCACGGCTTCCAGGAGTTTGGCCCCGCCCATTATAGCCTCGATTTTGAGGTTGGGGGCGACGGGTTCCAGGGCTTTGACGTAGGCGGATATGGCGAGCAGGCCGGCCACGTTGGTATGGGGGTTGCCGAAGTGCCCGCCGTATTTTTTGGTTTGGGTCATGAGGTTGCGCATGAGGGGCGCCGTCAGGACATTGTGGGGGGCCACCAGGCAGAGCGTTTCCAGGGCGCGGGCCGCGTTCCGGGCGGGGCTGGCCCAGATTTCCGGGGCGCCCGGATTGTTGTTGGCGAACTGGGCTTCTCCGGCGGTCTGGCTTATGTGATTGTTCAGGAGGGCCAGGAGCGCGCGCAGTTGTTCGGCCTGGCCCGTGCCTTTGGGCTGATGGCCGATGGCGCGTATGAGGTTCGTCAACTGGATCAGGCTGAGCGCGTCGCGCTTCTGGTAGACGTTTTCCAGATAGGGCGCCACGTTGACGCCGGCGCGGGAGAGGGCGGCGGCGGCATAGCTTCGGGATTCCTCTTTGGCTTCCTCGGAATACCGGTGGGGCCACTCATAATTGGAATTGAGAGAGGAGAGGAGGAATTCGCGCATTTCGTCCAGCATCCCCTCGTTTGCCTGGAAGCCCTGTTGCCGCGCGCTCAGGATGAATTCCAGGATGTAGGCCGTGAGGTAGACCGAGCGGTTCCCGTACTCCCGGCCGCTGGGCCAGAAGTTGAAGCCGCCCTCCTGATTCCATTTCGTCAGGTTGTTCAGGTGGGCGCGCACGTGCTCTCCGGCCGCCTTCAGTTTGGCTTCGTCCTGGCCGTTCGCCAGGCGGTCCCGCAAGTCAATGGCCAGGAGACTGCCCCAGGCCATTGAGGTTTGCTGCTCGATGCAGTAGTGCTGGTATTCGGTCAGATATTGGAAGGGCACGTTCAAGGTTCCCAGGAGAGTGGGGGAGATGGTGAGCGCAAGGCCCCCGCGCTCCGGATCGCTCCCCTGGGGCAGGGCCAGGTCCACGCGCGTTTCGCCGGGCGTGAGCTGCTCGTAGGAGGCCTGGGAGACGAGTTTGTTGGGCGGCACGACGTTCAGCCTGTATTCCGCCGCGTCGCTTTCCGCGCCCATGTTGACGCTGAAGAGGAAGCGGGCCTGGCCGGCGTTTTCGGTTTTGACCCTGAAGGGGACTTCAAGGCTTTGGCCCGGCTCGATGTTGACGGTTTTTTCAGCTGTTTCGCCTTCCGCCAGGGTGAAATTGTCGCCGGAGAGGGCCACTTTGACTTCGCCCGCGTTTTGGCTGCGATTGGTCGCGACCATAGCGGCGGCGAAGTTGTCGCCCGCGCCGGCGTAGCCGGGCAGGGCCGAACGAACGAGAAGATTTTTAGTCACCAGGACTTCCGAAGTCCCCGTGCCGCTTTTTTTGCCGCGCCCGGTGGCCACGGCGTAAAATTTAAAGGTGGTGAGGTTTTCCGGCATTTTTATGGCGGCCGCGGCCTTCCCCTCGCTGTCCAGGGTCAGCCTGGGATTGAAATAGGCCAGGGCCTTGAAGAGGCGGCGGGCGTCGTCGCCGCCCAGCAGGGCGGAAGCCAGGTCCGCCCCGCCGCCGCCGGGGTTCGCGCCTTTGAGGTTCCAGTGGCGGCGGCCCATGAGGCTGATGAGGTTGTTGGCCGTCGTCACCATGAGGGGTTCATCCTGCTGAAAATAGCGGTGGGGGTAATAGCCTTCGTCCCCGGCCAGCTGCAGGACGGCCGCGTCGGCCGCTATGAGGGCCGCTTCGGCCTCGCTCACGGGCCGCCCCTCGTTATCCTTCACGGCTATGGTCACTTCCACTTCGCCGCCGGGGCCGGTCTCTTTTTTGGAGGGCGTGACTTCCACGGTCAGAAGGTCCTGATCGCCGGGCGCCTTCAGCTCGATATAGCCCATGCGAATGGCGGGTTTACCCAGGTCAACCCCGTTTTCGTCCGGTTTATCCGCTATGCGGCCTCTGGCCAGGAGCACGGAAACGTAGACGTTGGGCCGGTCTTCCTCGCCTATGGGGATTTCCAGGGTGGGGCTTTGATTTTCGATTTTGAAGACGCGGGCTTCCCGCACCCCGGCCCGCTCGACGGTCACCAGCCCCTCGCCTTCGGCGAAGGGGCTCTGCACCATGATTTTCGCCGTGTCGCCGGGCCTGTATTCTTTTTTGTCGGCTATCAGGGTCAGGCGGTCGTCATTGGTCATGCGCCAGCCCACCGGGCCGTCGCCCGTTACGTAAAAACTCTCGCTGGACTGGTTCGCGCGGCCTTTGGCGTCCTTTATTTCGGCCAGAACCCAATAGTAGCCGGGCGCGTCCGGGGTGAAGGTCAGATCGACGGGCGCCGCGCCGCTTTTGCTTTCAAGCGCGCCCGCTTCCACATCCACCACGCGGGAGACGTATTCATAGGCGTTGCCGACAGTTTTGCGGCGCACGTTTTGCCATTCGCGGCGGTAGAGCCTGGCCTTTATCGCGCGGCCGGAAGCCGGATTCCCATCCAAATCCGCGACCACGGCCTTTATGGTGAAAGGTTCCCCGCCCCGGCCCAGGAATTTTTCCGTTTTCAGGCCCACATATTCTTCCGCCGGATGCGCCATGAAGGAGGCGCGATTGCTGACGACCCGCTGGTCCACGTCCGTCACCGAAAAATTGGCGGTGTATTGGCGGGGCCGGGGCCGGGCGTCCGGGGGCGGGGTCAGGCTGAGCTGCACCGCGAGGCGGCCCTTTGCGTCCACCTGCGTTTCATCCGAGGCCACGGTCACGGTGGGCTCCTGATAGCCGTAGCCGGAATCGTCGTATTCGTCCGCGTCCGCGAAGTTATTTATGAAATTGTAGTCGGAGAGGCCGGGCAGACTGAAGGAATAGACGGGGCCGGCCGTGATCTCATAGCTGGCCGGCTGGGCCGTCACCGGCGCGCCGAAGTGGTAGACGGCCTCGATGTCAAGGGCGACCTCCATTCCGGCCACGGCCTTTCGGGGCATGTCGGAGAGCCTGATTTCAAAGGCCGGGGCGCGATAGGTCATGACTTTGAAGGCGCCCGCGTACATTCCGGAGCCGCCGTCGGCGGAGCTGACATAGACGTCCCAGGAGCCCAGGGAAGCGTCCTGGGGAATTTCAAAGCTATGGCTGAGCGTGCCGTAATCGTTCGCCGCGCTCCGCGTTTCCTGAAAAAGCTCGCCGCGTCCGTCATAAATCTGAATAAGCAGATCGCGCCCGGCCATGTCGCGCAAATTTTCGCCGTCCTTTTCGCGGGCGATCAGCTTGAATTCGGCGGTCTCCCCCGGCTTGTAGAGGGGCAGGGCGGAGAGGAGGAAAAAGCGTCGTTCGGGCGAGGCGGACATGGGGTCGCCGGCGCCGCTCAGATTCCAGCGCCAGGGTTCCAGGCCGTCGTTCCACCTGATGTTCCAGATGGACATCTGCCCCTCGGCCCGCCCCACCACATAGAGATTAGAATCGCCTCCGCTTTCCGCCAATAATTCCCGCGCGCCGGGGAGGCGGGCCAGCCCTTCCTCGTCGCTTTGCCCCTGCCAGACGAGCTGGCCGTTCGAGGCGTATATTTCCAGGGCCACGCCGGGCCAGGAGCGCCCCCGGGCCAGGTCGGTCGTCCAGATGAGGCCGCCGTCCGAGGCCGTCTTTATGGCGAGCCCGATGTCCGAGACCTGCATCAGGGCGTGGGTGGAGCCCGGCGTCTCGGATTGGGGGTCGCGCCACAAGGCTTCCATCAAAAGAACGTGGCTCTTCAATTTCTCGCCGAAGAGAGCCTCAAGGTCAACCGGCAGGATCCGGGGTCCGTTCACGGTGGAGCCTTCAGGAGCGATTATGTCCAAAATTTTCGGCTTTTGGGCGATCGTCTTTCGCGTGGCCTCATAATATCCGGCGTAAAAATCCGGCCCGCCGCCTTTCAACTGGGAGAAGAAGGCGAGGGCTTCGGGCGCGGTCAGGGCATAGCCCATGAGGGGAACCTTGGCGATGTTGCTCAGAACTATGGGGATTTTGGGCTCGGTCGCCGTTTCCATGAGGCCGAAGGCGTTGTCCAGGCGTATGCTGGTGGGGTAGCTGCCGACGCTGAAGGCGAGCGCCGCGTTCTGGCCTGTTTTCTGGCCGTAGACGTCGGCGAGGTTTTCGTCAACGCTTATGGTGTAGGTGGTTTCCGAGTTGAAGCCGCCGGGCAGATAGAGGTATGTGCCGTACTCGTCGGCATTTTCCTCGCCCTCACGGGGCGCCGGTTTTTCGGGGTATCGCTCCAGGAGCGCGGTCGTGTCGTAGCCGTTATCGACTTTCAGGGCCCGCGCCGCCGCCGAAAGCTTTACTGGATTGGAAAAATAGACGCACAGGTCGTAAGCCGGGTCGGCCCGGTCGGCCCCATCCGTATAGTAACTGTCCAGCCTGGCCTGGAAAGGCCCGAAGGTTTCGGCGGAGGTCACTAAAATGCGCCCGGAAGGGAGCGGTCCGGCAAGCGATCGTATGCCGGGCTCCAAAACCAGTTGATAATCGACGTTTTTCGGCAATTTTTCTTTGGGGGCGAATATGAGGCTGAAGCCGCGATAATCGCTGTAGTAATCCTCCGTATCCTCCCGCGCCGCCGCCGGCAGTTTTACGGTCTCGCCGTTGCGCGCAAAGGTGAAGAAGGCTTTGCCCGCCACGCTTTCCAGATCTATTTTCTGATTGAAAAGCACGCGCCAGGCGGGCTGCAGAGCCTCATCCTCGGAAAGCGCCAAATAAGCCGTCCGGCTCCAATTGACGGCCTCCAGCCTGGGGAGGGCGATATTAACGCTTTTGCCTTCGGCCAAAACCGCGCCGGAAAGGGCCTTGAGCCCCGGCGCCACGGTCGCGCTGAATTCCGCGCTGCCCTCCAAGGGGCTTTTGGGAATGAAGGCCAGGCTGTATTGGTTGAGCCATTTGAAATCGCCTTCCTGGGGCGGATCGAGCTTCATGGCCCCTTCCGGCACGTTGTCGTAATCCCCCAGGGCCGTCATGGGTTGATTGAACATGGCGACCACCTGGGTTACGCGCTCCACCTGGCCGGAAGGACCCAGAAGAAGGATCTCCAGGGGCGCGCCCTCCGGCACCGGGGCGCTTTGGCGGGCCGACGATCGTTCATATTTTCCTCCTGGCAGGCCGCAAAAAGAGCCGGCGAAAAAACGGCGAGCAAAAGCGCGAACATTCTGGCGTATTTCATGGCGAACCTCACGGCGGCAGTTTAATGATACATAGTACAATAGACAAAAAAAAATTGCCACCGCGTAATTGCGGCAGGGCTCTACCCTGGACCCTCGGATGCTTCACATCCGTCAGCAGCAAGCGCATCGTCTTGCAACGAGCTCGGCCGGGGCCAAAATTACCGGCCGCTACACTGATTTTCCACCTCCCAAACGGAACTTCCCGTTCCTCCAAAAAAAGAAGCCGGGACGGCCAACCCCGGCTCTTTTTATTCCACTCGATCATGCCCCGGCCGAACGCCGCGCAAGCCAAGGCCCTCACTACGGACAGGATGCGAAGCATCCGGGGGTGCAGGGCAACGCCCTGCCGGAGCCCTCTGGGGGTTGCGTGGGCGTGAAGCCCCGCGTATACTTACCTCTCGCCGGGTTCCAGTCTGGAAATGTAGGGTTCCTTGTAGCCTATTTCGGCCAGCTTGTCGCGGGCCGCTTTGGCGTCTTCGATATTTTTGAATCGGCCCACCCGCACCAGATACTGGCCGCGTGAATTTCTGTAAAAATAAGCGGGAAAATCCAGGCGTTTCAGACGCTGGGCAACGGCGTTCGCGGCCTGTTCGCTCAAGGCGTAGGTGGTTTGCACCGCGTAGCCCCGGGCGGAGAT
>QMCE01003362.1_pt1 | contig 24102 bp, 26 predicted proteins | sample 1821851 | NCBI WGS metagenome assembly QMCE01 (sample SAMN09453174, study PRJNA476694) | Termite gut metagenome, whole genome shotgun sequencing project. | isolation source: worker | host: Odontotermes sp. | place: South Africa:Pretoria | collected 2016-01-28 | reverse complement strand
GTAGTTCTGATATTTCTGTTTCTGTCAATTCCTTTAACATCCTGCAAAGATATAATTTATTAGATTTTTTTGCAAACCAATTACTTTTGAGTATAATATGGATAATCTTGTGCAAACGAAGTGCAGCTCAAGGGAGGGAAATGTCTTCTAATTCCGGAACTTCGAAGGAATTTAACCCGCTACGGGATTGATTGGGAGTGTAGAGGCCGCCTTCACCCCGAGCTGCACTTCGTTTGCACGAGGTTATCCGGATACAAGTCATTCGGACTTAGGCGCACACTTTAACTCCTGATTCGCATTAATAAGTAATTGCAAAAAATAAAAAAGCTCAAGAGAAATTCCCTGGAGCTTTTTTATTTCGACAAACAAATTAGTTTTAACAAAAGATTAGTTTTTTGGATATAGTATATTTATATAATAGGGTCATTTAGCGTTGTGATAAGATTCATTATTTTTTTGAATCAATCATGTTGCAATATTAGGCTGATTTCAAAAAAATGATGTGGATTTTTTTGAAAATGATGTGGATAAACTGCTAAATTGTTGCCTTTTTTCCAAAATTCGGATCAATTTTCAAATAGTAAGCCAATATAAATCCGGGAATCGTACAGATACAAACCCAAATGAAGAAGCTGGAATACCCAATACATTCTTGAATCCAGCCTGCAAACATTCCGGGAAGCATCATCCCTAATGCCATAAATCCGGTGCATATTGCATAATGGGATGTTTGATGCTTGCCTTGCGAAATATAGATGAGATAAAGCATGAACGCCGTAAATCCGAAACCGTATCCAAATTGTTCGAACCCGACTAAGCTGCAAATGATTATGTAATTCTCAGGCTGGAAAAACGCCATGTAAACGTAAACCAGATTTGTTACATTCATACTGAGAACCATCGCCCAAAGCCATTTTTTTAGACCATCTTTTGATGCGGCAATTCCTCCGGCAATTCCTCCTAAAGTCAGGCATATAACCCCTACTGTTCCGTAAGCAAAACCAACTTGGTAGGTCGAAAGTCCCAATCCGCCAATATCACGCGGGTCTAACAGGAATGGAGAGGCTAATTTGACTAACTGTGCTTCTCCCAGCCGGTAAAGCAGGATAAAAAAGATCGAGAGTACAATTCCTTTTTTTGAGAAAAAACTACCGAAAGTAGAGAAAAAGGAGACAAGTGCATTTTTGTTTTGTGCTGGCTTGTCCGGACCGGGTTGAGGAAGTACAAAAAAGTGGTAAACGGCAAATGCAATAAATAATCCGGCACAGAGGTAGAACGTGATGCTCCACGAAAGTTTTATATTTCCGGAAGCTCCTTTAAATTCGCTTTCTACCGTCTTTTTCAGGTGCGGGTCAAGTTGAACAACCAGGTAAGCTGGTGTGTCCCAATTGCCGGAAGTGAAAGTCAAGCGTTCTCCTGAAAGTAAAAATATATTTTTATCTCCGGTTGAAAAAGTTGTGTTCAAGATAATTTCTTTTCCTTCTTCCGGCTTTTTAGATAGCCTAACTTCTATCAGTCCGGCATTTCCGGCTGCGTATGTTTTTCTTTGCGGAGGACGGAAATAGCTGCTTAGTAATTGGCGTAGCGGATTCGAGATATTATTTTTCCACCAGGAATCATCCTTTTTTGAGGTTAAGGGTTCTACTACCGGCACAAATCCGTTTTTTTCATTCTGGGATAAGGCAAATTCTTTAATTTTTGATAAAGAATCAGTAGATATATTTTCCGTAAGCAAAGTCAGGTTTTCAGGGAAAGCGATAAATCTCATCTCGCCGGAGCCGTTTTTTTTCTCTTTCGGAGAAGGTATGCTATTTTCAATTTTATCTGTCGATTTTACTGTGAATGTCAATGGCTCTAATCCGGTTTTCATTTCCATGTATCCGGCAAACATAACCAGAGCACCCTTGTCCTACAATCATGGAAATACGATAAAAAGTGCTTCTAATACCAACGAAGAAGGATTGTTTTTCCTCACTCAAGGCAAGCATATAGAAACCGTCAGCTGCAATATCGTGCGTAGCCGAGCTGAATGCAACTAACCAGAGAATAGCAAGTGTAGTTTGCAGGAAGTAGGGTAGGGGGATGCAAAACGCTACGCCGGCAAGTCCTGCACCAATCAGCAATTGCATTGTAACAATCCACCATCGCTTTGTTTTGAACAAATCGACAAACGGACTCCAAAAAGGTTTTATTACCCAGGGCAGGTAAAGCCAACCGGTATACATAGCTGCATCAGCATTTGAAATGCCCAGCCGCTTATACATAATCAGTGAAAAGGTGGTTGCAGCTACTACATAAGGGATTCCTTGTGCAAAGTACAGCGATGGAATCCATGCCCATGGGGAGGTATTTTTGTTTTTCATTTTTTCTTTGATAGAGTGATGCGTTACAATATATTACAAAGTGGTGCTGTAAAAAGTACGCTGTAATAAAATGATGGTAATCAAGCTATAAAGTGCTATTTTTGTTTTGTGGAAATAAAAATTACTCTCTACTGTCCTAATTGCCAAAGTTCAAATATAAAAAGAAAAGGCAAGAAATCGAGCAAAAAACAAAATTATTTGAATAAGCATTGCAGTCGTCAATTTATAGGTGAGTTATAAAGGTTGTCATTCGAGCTTGATACAGAAAATATTACTGATGCTTGTTCTCTGTATTGGCATCTATAATAGAGTGGGTAAGCATAAAGAAAATACTGTAGGTTTTAGTTAATTCCGATCGAATAATCATTCCTAAGCCGTTGCATTATGACCAATTGGAAGTGGATGGGTTTTGGACTAATGTAGGCAAATAGCATACTTTTTTCATCACCACCAAAGTATCCATCACTACTTGGTGTGAGTGCCGGAGCTGCGAGTCGTAAGATAATGCCGGTGCGATACGCGCTCAACAAGCTTAAACCACAGATTCTTTCGCTCAAAGAGTTTTGCGAGTACTTTGGTATCACGTAAATGTTTTTTATATTTGTGTATTATTTAAGCAATGTTCACTATGTATACAGTAAACGCACAAATAGATGTAACGCGACCATCCGGCAGGCGATTGTTGCGTGAATTGGAAAAACATCCCAAAGTAGTAAAGGTTGAATATCCGTTGCCTCCGGGTGTATCCGGAACCGGATACACGCTTGATGAAATTGATGAAATGGCGTATACTAAAATGAGTGCACATTATGGAGTTGACGTTAGAAAATTATGATTTGATTATTTCAGAAGAGGCAAAGGAAGATATTGCTAATTATGTAGATCATATTATATATACTTACAAAACTCCCCAAACAGGGAAAAAACATTACCTTGGGCTACGCGTTGTTTTGGGAAATATTCTAAAAAATCCGAGAGCATACGCTGTTCGGAATTATAGTTCATTGGTTCAGTATGGTTTAAACGTGCGCCGTGCAAATTATAAAAAGATGTCTATTATTTTTACTATTAACGGCAACCATCGTGTTTTAGCTGCGAGTATGATTACAGGATTATAATAAAATAAAACAATTCAAACGAAAACGGTTGCTATTACAGGCGGCCGTTTTTAGTTTCAAAACCGTCAAAATAATCAACATGCCGCCGTTGCAACTCAATATTTACGGTAACGCGAATTAATATGCCGATTTTAAGTTAGTTGTTTAATTTGCTTGTCGCGAGATTCTTTTGTTAAAATTATTAATTTGCTTTTTCATCCATTTTATTCAGCCACACTACGGATAGGGTAAGCATAACTGCGCATGCTTTCGTAGGGCTGATAAAATTCAACAGCTTTATTGAAGCCCCACCTGTATGCAATACCGGTAAGTTTTGTGGATGTGCCACTCCAGTAATTGGCGGAAGCTAATGAGATTGTTGTTGCAGATAATTGCCCGTTGTTAAAATAACGAGAACCAACTGATGGTATAAAAATAGAGTTACCGGTGGTTTTATCGGTAAATCTTTTCCCGGCAACATTACCTATTGTAACCCATTCATTACTCACTTTGGTTTCGTCTTGCAACGATTCGAGTTCGGCAAATGTTGGCACTCGCCAACCTGCGGGGCTTGGGTCATTTTTTTTGCGCCATTCTCTGGTCATGGTATTTTGATGGTCGGTTTTTGTCAATGGGTCGGTAGAACTCCAACCTACCCGGCTGTTGAATTGGTAAAACATTCCGGCATCTTCAGGTTTTCCGGCAAAAACTCCGGGTGCACCAACATTGCGAGTAGCCCATTTTATACCATTTATTACCACTCCTTCATCGACAGCAAAAAGAGGATTGTTTTTAATGGTAACAACGCAACTTGCCGATTCCCATCTGTTTCCGGCTTTGTAAACACCAATACTTGTCGAACCTTCCACAAGAGCTGTTATTGTACCATTTTTATTTACCGATGCTTTGCATTCATTTTCGCTCATCCAGAATAAAGTTTTATCTTCGGTGGTGTTGCTGGGAATTATAGTTGCCGTAAGTGAATATTGCTCGCCAACAGTGAGAGTAATAGAATCGGCACTTAAAGTAATGTCTGTTATGGGAATGTCTGTGTTTTCTACGGTATTTTCCGGCTCCGGCTCCTTTTCTTCACAAGCGTAAAACATGCACTTGTAAGACCAGCTGCAATAAGCAGGAAGATTGTTTTTGTGAAATGCGTAATTTTGTTCATTTTGTAATTATTATTTAATGTTTTTGCCATATTTCAAATAAGTCTCTTTGTAGCAAGCAAACTTTCAGTAAACAACGTAGAAAATTGAGACTCACATTTTCCGTGATTAGAATCAACGATTAACGGTAAGTTTTTATATAAAGAAGAATTCCAATTTGGTGTATTCCGGGAACCTGTTCCATTTGTATTGAACAGGACTTTGCTGCCAGCCTTTTTCTGTTCAATCTGCAAAGTATCATCGAAAAGCAATGCGAACCTAAAAGTTGTGTCGCACTTGTGGCGGTTATTTTTTAAATTGAAAAACAAATCAACCATAACTATTTGAGTTTAATTGATTTGTTTTTTCTTGGGTGGAAAACGGGGCTCGAACCCGCGACCTTCGGAACCACAATCCGACGCTCTAACCAACTGAGCTATGACCACCATGTAATTTTGTGGTGCAAAAGTAAGTGTTTTTTTGCTTCTTTGCAATATTTTTGGTAGAAATTTTCATGTATTTGTAAGTTTTTAATGGCGTGAATAGCACAAAGGCATAAAAAAGAAAAGCACGAAACCGGTTTTTCCTTGTTTCGTGCCTTCATTCTTTTGTTTTTTCGTGCTTCTTAAAGCGTTTTTAATACATCTTTTACTTTCTGGTTGTTCGGATCTATTTCCAAAATCTTGTTCCAATAAGATTTGGATGCTGTTTTATCGTTTTTAATCAGGTAGTAATAGGCGAGATAATTATATCCTTCAATAATCTCTCTTGTATTTTTATTATTGCCTCCTTCTGTTAAAGTAGCTAATGCTGCTTCGTAGTAAGGCTTGGCAAGACCTTGAGTTGATTCCGGATCTAATGCGGCATTTGCGCGTGCTCTCCATAAATTGCCTAAATAGCTGGCAGGACTTTTCTCGGCTACCTGTCCAAAGAATCCATCGGCTTTGGTCAAATACTCTGTTTTCTTTTCCGGTGACTGTTTGTTGGCAGTTCCGGCTAAATAAAGAATTCTACCCATAGTAAAATAATCGGTCAATTTTACTTGGTCATTCCCTTCTTTTGTGAATTTTTCGTATTGATTAATCGCTTTTTCATATTCGCTTAAGGCTTTGGTAGTGTATTCAGCCTCTTTTTGCTTATCGTCTCTTGCGGTAGTAATCAAATTATTAGCGTTTGCTTCATGCAACTCGGCAATTTCTTTGTAAATAGCTACTTTAGCGGGGTCTGTTTCGCGTGCTTTTTCAAACTGCGCAAGCGCCTCGTCCATTTTTTTATTTTTTACCAATAACCTGCCATAGTAAACATAGTCGGTATAAACGAAATTACCTTTCATATTCATGAATTTCTCTGCAACATCTAAGCCTTCCGTATACTTCTTTTGTTCAAAAAGGTTGTACATCAACAAGCGATTCATGGAAAAATCATTTGGATCCTTTTTTAATGCCGAAAGAACAACTTCGGATGTTTTTTCGTAATCACCGCTGTAAAACAGGATAGCGGCATATTTGGACAAGTCAGCAGGAGAACTGTATTCACTTGCAGCGTATTTAGAGTAAGCGGTTACAGCTTTGCCATACTGCCCGTTATTGTAATACGTGTCAGCTACGGCTCTTTGTGCCAACGGCGATTGAGGATCAATGGCAATCAGCCTTTCCAGAATCTCAATAGAACGTTTAGGATTGATAACCGAGTAAATGTTGGCATAACGGACGTATGCTTCCTTACAGTTCGGATCAAAATTCAACGCTTGCTCGTATGCACCCGATGCTTTTCCGTAATCTTTTCCGGCGGCTAAAATGTCCCCTTCAAGTACGTATGTTTCGGCATATTTGCTGTTTGCTTTCTTAGCATTTGCGATGTATTCCAATGCTTTGTCATTCATGTCGTTTTGGAGATAAGCTTTAGCAATGGCAACAAGCACTTCTGGTTTCTTCTTGTTTTTGTTAGCAATTTTCTTTAGAGAAGCTTCCCCCATTTCCTGATTATTTTTGAATTGCAGCTTAGCCAATCCGACCTCATTTAATACATACTCCGGGTTAGCAGCAAGACCATCTTTGAAATAGTAGTTTGCAGAGTCTCTGTTTCCTTCTGTAAAGTAAATTTCTCCAAGATAATAACTAACTTCCGCTTTGTTTGCGTTCCCTTTTTTATAACTGTTCAGCAAAATTATTTTTGCCGGTTCCATGGCATCGAATTTATAAAACTCTATCCCTTTCTTACTATCCTCTATGGCAAATGCTGAAAACAGCATGCTGCTAAACAGAGTGATTAATAATAATGATTTTTTTTTCATTTTCATTTTATTTTATGGTAAATTAATTTTTATAGTTACATCTTATCTCTAATATTTACAATCCTGATATTTTGAGTAGCTGGAACCATTCCGCTACGCAATATAATTCGCTGCCCGATGTCGGATGTGATAAAATTAGTAAAGCCGGAAGATAATCCGGCGCTCGGGTCGGCAAGCAAGATATAAACATCTCGCGTCAACGGATAATTACCCAGCGCCATGTAAGCCTGAAAAGGCTGGTAGCTGTTATCCGGTGTTGCAATATCTTCCCGGCTTACACTCATCACTTTGATGTCATCTCTGAAAGAGAGAAGGGTCGAATCACTTTTATTTCCAATCCAGGCCGCACCGATAATTCCTATAGCTCCAGGCGTTTGAGATACAATCTCAATCACTGCCGGATTATCTTGTTGTGCATATAGGTTGGAGGAAGATAGCGGCTTGCCTTTGCAAATGGAATCTATTGCAAAACGTACCGTACTTGAATTTGGATTATCGAAAACCAGCTTCAACTCGCCCAAGGTAGAGTTTGGATTCAACTCTTTCCATGTAGTGATTTTACCGGTCATTATTTTTCGTAAATCTGCAACAGAAATCAACGAATCGGCATTTTTGTTATTTACGATAACGGCAATACCATCTGTGGCGATTTTTATTTCTCTGAACATTCCTTTGCGGTTTTGATCCAAAGATTCTTTTTCATTTTCGGTTAGCTTTCGAGTGGCAATGGCAAAACGAACACTATCCAAACGTAACAGTTTAACAGCTTCTACTTCGTTCACGAAGAAAGGAATGATTGCTGCTTGCTGATATTTGTTTTCAAAAACATCTATCAATTGTTGCACGATAGGACTGAAACTTTCGTCAGCACTGATTCCCACAACGCCTGCCGTCAACGTATCCGTGTATTTGCCTTTTTTTGTTGGGGGAGTACTGCATGATGCAAGCAATAATATGCTCAACAGAGATAAAATAATTAATTTTTTACTGTTCATCTTTATATTGTTTAAAAAGTCTTGCGGCCCGGAATATTCCATAAAACAAAAAGAACGCTCCGGCACCATACTTGATAAGGGGTTCTACGTTTTCAAAATAAGAGGAAAAGACTACAATAAAAGCCGCAACAATGTAAAAAACGACCATACATAGTCCTAAAATAAAAGTAGCATTATTTGCATTTTTCATATTAAAAAGTACTTTGTTCTTTAACGGAACATTTTATCGGATAATTTTGTTCAGCCTTCATATAAGAGATGATAACTTAAAAGCGCAAAGACGCGAAGTAATTATCCTTGCGACTTCGCGCCTTTGTGTTTTTGTTTAATATAAAGTTACATTAGCTTGAAAACGACCGGCACATTGTAAATTACCGCAACGGGATTTCCATTTTGTCTTCCCGGAATCCAATTAGGCATCATTTTTACAACCCTTATGGCTTCCTCATCGCAGAGCGTATGAATACCTCGTACTATTTTTATGTCGGTAATTTCCCCTGTTTTTGAAACCACAAAACGAACGGTTACTCTTCCTTGTATGCCTTCTTCTTGGGCGGCACGAGGATAACGCAAGTTTTTGGCTATAAATGAACGCATTTCAGCTTCCCCGCCCGGATATTCCGGCATTTGTTCCACAAAATCAACCGGTACGTCCGGATTATGAACCGGTTCATCCAACGTTTTCAAATCATCCACATTTGCATCGCTAAGTTTTATACCATCCACATTATCCGTACTTGCAACTGCGGCATCCTTTTTATCAACCACTTCTTCGATTGATTTCATTTCGTCTTCCTTGGCAATTGGCTGGTCGGTAATTACCGGAGGTGTATATTTGACCGACATTACTTCCGGTGGCGGCGGAGGCAATTCCGGTAGTGGCTCTTGTGGTTCTTCCGGTTCTTTTTCTTGCTCCAACTCTTCCAAATCGGCTAATTGGGTCTGATCTACATACGCAACTTGGTCTGTATGCTTAGGTGTAACTGCTTTAATCAGTATTGGAAGGAGAATTGCGACTATTACTGCAATCAAAACAACAATTAATGCTTTGATATGCCTTTTGGTCGAACCTTGACGTAATTTATACGCTCCGTATTCCTTGTTCTTTCCTTCAAAAACCAAATCACACCATTCTTTCGAAGTTAAATCCATTCTACTCATTTTCTTCTTTTTTATGTGTGTTAGTTACTTAGCTTTCAATTTCAGCGTTGGCAGCAGACTCTAAGGTTAATGCTCCCTTTTGTTTGTAATTTTCCAATACAAAGTTATCTCCTTCCGACATATCCAAGATTGCATACGTACTGATATTACATATTTGCATCTCGTCTAACGCATCAATCAGATTCATGTAGCTTGCCGCATCGGTCGCTTTTATCATAATTACCGGAGCAGATTTGTCTTCTTTAATCTCTTTCAACTGAGTGTCAAAATCCGCATCGTTTATCTTTGATTCAAGCTTCTTTTGCTTCAATTCTTTCATCGCTTCGACCACCTTTTTGTTTCTGTTCAGCAACAACGCTCTTAATCCTTCCGGACTAAAATCGGTCTCCTGTACAGAAGTGTAGTCTTCATAATTTACTTTACCCATATAGTAGAAGATTTTATTTTCGCCGTCAAGAATAATCGTTATTGCACGAGTATCCTCTACTTTACTCTCCTTACCTTCTTCTACTTTATCTTTACTTGGCAAAGCAATATCCAGTGCTTGCGGCTTACTCAATGATGTACATAACATGAAAAATGTAATTAAGAGCATGTTCATGTCCACCATCGGAGTAAAGTCCAAGTGAAAACTTTTCTTTTTCTGCTTTCCTTTGCCTTCGCCTGTGTCTTTTTCTTGTATTTCTGCCATTTTTTTCTTTTTTAAAATGTTTTATACCCTTGTTTTATTCAGCAGCTACGGCTTTCAAAGAGGTAATTAACTTATACCGGTCTTGCTTAATACCTTGAAGAGATGACATTACCCCCTTTATCATCGGGTAAGGGGTTGAGTGGTCTGCCTTAATTGCAATTTCTAAATCCTTGTTTGTCCGTTTTGCATTAAGCACCCAATTTTGAAATTGATTGTCAATACTGTCATTTGGTATTCCTTTAGTAACCAGCACTACTTCCTGCTTTTCAGCAGGGAGAGCAAGAAACGCCTTCATTTCCCTAATTGGTACACCGAAAGAGTTTGCTACTTTAAATTTATTAATCTCTTCAGGCGTAAATTCTATATTATACTCTCTGCCCATTTCTTTTAATGTGCCCTCTCTGTCTTTTTGATTGTCGAGGCTTAGGAAAATTTTCCCTTCCTTGTCTATCAAAACTTGCAGTAGATTCGTTTCCGGAATTTTAATTTCCGAAACGGAAGAGGGGGTTGTAACCGTTACCGGTTCCTTTTGCACAAAAGTCGAAGTCAGCATAAAGAATGTCAGCAAGAGAACCGTAACGTCACTCATCGCAGTCATGTCAATAAGAGTACTTTTTCTTTTTATTTTTACCTTTGGCATAATTTATTTTTTTAATTGTGTGATGCCGAATAAGATTGTACGATAGAAAATCCAACTTCGTCAATACAATAGGTAATTTTGTCGATTTTGCTGGTGAAGAAATTGTAAGAGATTACAGCTAAAGCACCTGTTGCGATACCGAATGCAGTGTTAATCAAGGCTTCGGAGATACCGGCAGAAAGAGCCATAGAGTCGGCAGCTCCACCCGCAGCCAGCGCAGAGAACGATTTGATCATCCCGACTACCGTTCCTAATAGTCCTAACAAAGTACCGAGCGTAGTCATGGTTGCTACAACACCGAGATTTTGTTCGAGCGAAGGCAATTCCAGTGCCGTAGCTTCTTCAATTTCTTTTTGGATAGTGATCAATTTTTGTTCTTTAGTCAAATCGGTAGCATTTTGCATTTGTTCGTATTTAATCAAAGTGGAACTTACCACGTTAGCAACCGAACCTTTTTGATTTGTACATAATTCTGTTGCACTTTCAATATCACTTTCAGCCAAAGATGCTTTGATGTTTTGTACAAATTTAACCAAGCTTCCTTTTCCATTAGCGATTTTAAGAGCAATGAAACGTTCAATACTAAGTACAATTACAGTTAAAAATAACCCTTGAATGATAGGTACAACGATCCCTCCCATGTAGATAGTTCCCCAAATATTTGCGGGATGACCGTTGTCATGAAAGTTTTTTTCAGCTCCGAAATTGAATTCGAAATTAAGATACGTTGCAGTGATACAGACTAAGATTACCAGTCCTGCTGATAGTTGAAATCCCTTGCTTGATTTTACTTTTTCTTTAGTTTCCATAAATTTTTAAAATAAATTTGTTAATGTTGATTTTATTGTTTTTGTATTAAATTTATTCTATACAAACACAAGACTTGCACTTGTGTTTAAAGTGTAACTTAGTGTTATTTCGTTGTATTTAAAGTTTTTTTTGTTCAATTTCAACCCATCTAAATTTTGAGCGCGTCAAAGGTAGTAAATTGTTTTATTAAAAAAAAGTAAAATAATACATTGAAAATCGAATAAAAAAATGATTGTGTACAAAAAAGGTGAATTGAAAACCCTATTTATTTTCTTTTATTCTGCTTATAAAACGGGCTTAACAGTAAATTATTATGGTTGATTAGGATATTTTTTGAAATAAAATTTTACGTCAAAAAAAGAGAAAAATTTGATAATCCAAATAAAAAAACTACCTTTGTGCGCTTTTTGAGATTTCTTTGTGAATTTTCGGAAGTGTGATGGGAAATTAAGTCCTTCACTAAACTTAATTTTGAGTAACACAAAATTTTAAAAAATGAAAACATTTGAATTAAAAGGTGTAGCCAGACCGGAACTTGGCAAAAAAGCAACTAAATCGGTTCGTTTAAACGAGTCAATACCATGTGTTATTTATGGTGGAGAAGAGATTGTACACTTTCAAGTAGAGGTAGCAGATGTTCGTAAATTGATTTATTCACCCGAAATTTTCGTGGTAGCATTGGACATCGAAGGAAAAAAAGCCAATGCCATTTTGAAAGAAATTCAATTTCATCCGGTAAAAGATACCATTCTTCACATTGATTTCTTGGAAATATTTGAAGAAAAGCCAATCATAATGGAAGTTCCTATTCGCTTGGTCGGATTGGCAGAAGGGGTAAAACAAGGGGGAAAATTGAGTCAGGAAATGCGTAAACTCAAAGTGAAAGCTCTTTACAAAAATATTCCGGAAAAATTGGAAATCAATGTAGAGAAGCTTGGTCTTGGAAAAACAATCCAAGTAGGAGCTCTTGCTTTTGATAATCTGACTATTTTGAATAACGTAATCAACGTAGTTGCAGCTGTTAAGTTGACAAGAGCAGCAAGAGGAGTTTTATCTTATAAGTTACATTTTACGTTATGAAATATCTGATTGTAGGATTAGGTAATATCGGACCGGAGTACCAAAATACCCGGCATAACATAGGATTCAGAGTATTGGACGCTTTTGCTAAAGCGTCCAATCTTGTTTTTACAGACAACCGGTATGGTGCTACTTGCTCTTGTCGATTGAAGAATAAGGAGTTGGTATTACTGAAACCTTCCACGTTTATGAATCTCAGCGGAAATGCGGTGCGTTATTGGCTGAACAAGGAGAATATTCCAGTTGAAAACCTCTTGGTTGTAGTTGATGATCTGGTACTTCCGTTTGGTGCATTGCGTATGAAGGAGCGAGGCAGCCATGCCGGACATAACGGCTTACGAAATATACAGGAACTGATTGGAGAAAACTATCCGCGCCTGCGTTTTGGTATCGGTAGCAATTTCGCACAGGGGCAACAGATACACTTTGTCTTGGGTAATTTTTCCGCCGGAGAAAATGAAAAATTGCCGGAACGGATTGAAACAGCTTGCGAAATGATCAAAAGTTTCTGCCTCGCCGGTATTCAGCATACGATGAACTCTTTTAATAAGAAGAAGCTGTGATTTTTTGCAACGCTATTTTTATTTTAGCTTTTTTTGTTTTCGATAAGAAAAGGTATATTTGCAATTATTTTATAAGAACAAAATTTTATAGAAATAATCAAAAATAAATACTTCAAATATAAATTATGTCAAAAGTACTCATTATCGGAGCGGGTGGGGTAGGAACCGTGGTTGCTCATAAAGTAGCTCAGAATACGAATATCTTTACGGATATTGTCTTGGCAAGTCGCACAAAATCGAAATGTGATGCCATTGCAGCAGAAATAGAAAAACGTTACGATGTTAAAATAAAAACCGACAGCGTAGATGCCGACAATGTATCCGAGCTGGTTGCGTTGTTTAAGAAATACAACCCCGAATTGGTTATCAACGTTGCATTACCTTATCAGGATTTGACCATTATGGATGCCTGCTTGGAATGTGGTGTAAATTACTTGGATACGGCAAATTATGAGCCGAAAGATGAGGCGCATTTTGAGTATAGCTGGCAATGGGCTTATCAGGATAGATTCAAAGCTGCCGGTCTGACCGCTATTTTGGGTTGTGGTTTTGATCCGGGAGTGACGAGCGTATTTACTGCTTATGCCGCGAAACATCATTTTGATGAGATTCATTACTTGGATATTGTCGATTGCAATGCCGGCGACCACGGAAAAGCGTTTGCAACCAATTTCAATCCGGAAATCAATATTCGCGAAGTAAGCCAAAGAGGTAAATACTACGAAGACGGCAAATGGATAGAAACCGAACCTCACGAAATCCATCAGCCATTAAGCTATCCAAACATTGGACCAAAGGAAAGTTATGTGATTTACCACGAAGAGTTAGAATCGCTGGTTAAGAATTTCCCGACACTTAAACGTGCTCGTTTTTGGATGACATTCGGACAGGAATATCTTACCCATTTACGTGTAATCCAAAATATCGGAATGGCTCGCATTGATGAGGTGGATTATAATGGCGTGAAAATCGTGCCTATTCAATTCTTGAAGGCAGTGCTTCCGGATCCGGGTGAATTGGGCGAAAACTACACCGGTGAGACTTCTATCGGTTGCCGTATTCGCGGTGTGAAAGACGGAAAAGAGCTGGCTTACTATGTTTATAATAATTGCAGTCACGAAGCAGCATATAAAGAAACCGGTGCGCAGGGCGTAAGTTACACCACAGGTGTTCCGGCAATGATTGGTGCTATGATGTTTTTAACGGGTGAATGGCGCAAACCGGGCGTTTTCAATGTGGAAGAATTTAATCCTGACCCGTTTATGGAGCAACTAAACAAACAAGGGTTGCCTTGGCATGAGTTGAAGAATGTTGATTTGGAACTGTAATGACACGAAGATACAAAAAAGCACGAATGGTTGAAGATTCGTGCTTTTTTAGTTTTTATGCTTTTAATTTTGCTCTCCGATTAGCGATTCATACAGTTCCGAAGTCGCAAAATCCAACGTCTCGATTTGGTCGAAAAGTTTTTTCATTTCTGCTATTTCTGTGTTGGTTGGTTCTACGATGTTGTTGGCAGTCAAGCTAATTCGGTCTTCGTATTCCAATATCAACTTGTTTAGTTTCTCAAAATCGGCAATTAGCTTGTTGCATATTTCCTTATCTTGTTCTTCTTGTGCTGCAAACCGTTTCACGGCATCACGATACTCTAACATTAAGTTTGCCTCTTGCGATGTGTAAAGCAATTCATCGCAATCCTGAATTTCCATTAATAAATCTTCTGTCGACATCATGGTGATTGTATTTTTAATAGGTTACTGTTTTTTGTTTTGAATATTTTCCTAAAAGTAGAAATAGAAAGGGAAAAATCCAATTATTTTCGGTAAAATTTTTCCGGAATAAAAAACCACAAACTATTCATCGTTTTTGTTTTTTTGTTATCTTTACTTGAATAAATAACATACATGCAAGATGACACCTAAAAAGAAAACAACCTGTCTTACCGACTACTTGAAAAGTAACCGGAAAGGGAGCCGGGAAGCTGAATTGGTAATTTCGCCCGGCTGGACGGCAAAAGACCGGCCGCACAAAAATAAGAAAAAGTATGACAGAAAACGCGAAAAGCGGGATTGGAGAAATGATAGTTCCAATTCCGCTTTTCAATTACAGGATAAAGATCATGCGGTCGTGTTAATTTAGAGCAGTTTTAGGGAAATATACTAAAAAAGCCCCGAGCAATTTCGAGGCTTTTCTATTTTACAAACAATAAAAATGTGTGTGTTTCATAAGTAGTAGATAAGGTTTCTGGATATAGTATATTTATATAATAGGGTTATTTGCATTTATGCTTGTGATGTATGTTTTAACTCGCTTGTAAACTAATCACATTGCAATGTTAAGTAGATTTCAAAAAAATGATGTGTATTTTTTCAAAAAGAATGTGGATAAATTGTGGATTTTTAAAAAGTCTTATTTTCAGTATGATACGTATTGGAAAATAAAAAAGTGTATCAGAAAGAAAACTTTGCGATACACTTTTTAATGGGGTTATTTGTATTTAGTTACCGGAGTTTATTCAAAGGCTCCCATTCGTAACATATTTACTTCCTTTTCTGATAGAAAACGCCATTGGCCTCTTTTTAGATTCTTTTTTGTCAATCCTGCAAAGTACACTCTATCCAAGCGTACGACACGATAACCCAGATGCTCGAAAAGACGGCGTACTATACGATTTTTTCCGGAATGAACCTCTATGCCGATTTTTCTTGCATCAGCTTCATCGATGTAATTTAAATCATCGGTTTTCATTTCTCCATCTTCGAGGGTAACGCCTTGCATCAATTTGTCAAAATCGGCTTGTATCAATTCTTTATCTAATGTTACTTGATAAATTTTCTTTTTATCGTATTTAGGATGCGTTAATTTTGCAGCTAAATCCCCATCGTTTGTCAATAATAGAACTCCAGTGGTATTTCTGTCCAATCGTCCGACAGGGTAAATACGTTCCCTGCAGGCGTTTTTAACTAAATCCATTACTGTCTGTTTAGCGTGTGGATCATCGCTTGTGGTAACGCAATCTTTGGGTTTATTCAGCAAAATATAAACTTTCTTGTCGGGAGCAACCAGCTGATCGTGAATCATTACTTTATCGCCACGCAAGATTTTTGTTCCAAGTTCGCTTGCCACTTCCCCATTTACGGAAACCACTCCGGCTTGAATCAGTTCGTCGGCCTCTCTGCGTGAACAAACGCCGGCATTTGCCAAGAATTTATTCAAGCGAATCGGTTCGTTCGGGTCAACCACAATGGAACGGTATTCAACCGGTCCGTTATTGCGAGGCCGCGAATTAAAACTCCCGCCACGATTATTGTTGTTTTTCCGGAAAGAATTATTTCTGTTATTATTGTTGTTGTTATTCGGTCTGCGATTTTGGCCGCCAGCTTGATAACCGCCACCTCCGCGATTATTGTTATAACCTCCGCGATTGTAACTGTTTTGACTGTTGTAACCGCCTCTTTCGTTATTGTAATCGCGGTTTTCGCCTCTTTCTCCCCGGTCATTGTTGTAATTATTCCGGTAATTGTTGTTATAACCGCCGCCGCTGTTTTGGTTATAATTATTCCGGCGAGGGTAGCTGTTTCCGCTGTTGTTTTCACCGTTTTCATTATTACCGTAATATCCCCGGTTGTTGTAACCACCGTTGTTGTTGCGATAACTTCTTTGCTCGTAGCCGCCGTTTCCTCCGCCATTGTTGTCATAGTTGTGTCTATCTCTCGGCTGCTGATAGTCGTAGTTGCGAGGTTTGTTATAGCTGCTACTATTTCCATCAACATGGGTACGGGTATCTCCGATTCTTTTTCTCACTTTTTTAATCGACGGGTCGGTATTATTTGACCTGCTCAAACGGTTTTCGCTTGAAAAATTAGGATTAAAACTCCGTCTTTCGCTCTGATTCTCATCATCTCTACCGGCGTATTTCCTCCCGGAATCTTGCCAGTTTTCTTCAAAAGGTTTCATTGTGTAAAATTTAATTTGTTTAATTTTGTTTTAAATTCTTTCAGTTTTATTATTTTGCTGTTTCGTCCAACATCTTGATTTTCTCAATAACCAAATCACGTTCCTCTTTCAGTTTTGCAATTTTTCGTTCCATGTCTTTGATCATTCCGGCTGCATTTTTTGATGAACCGGAGAAAAAACCGATGTTGTTTTCGTAAGTTGCGATGTCGTTGTTTAATGTATCATATACGCGCATCAGCCGTTTACGTTCTCCTTGTAATTTTTGTTGTCCTTTTTCTGCCATATCCTCCAAATTTGCCCGGAAGAAATCCATTCTGCGATTTGCCTGATCCATATTCAACCGGTCAAATTGGGCATCAATGGCAGTTTTGTATTCTTTATAAAGTTTATCTTTTTCTTTGAAAGGAACATGTCCAACTTCATTCCACTCTACAATTAAAACCTTCAAGGTTTTAAACGCTTCGCTTTGATCCTGCTCGGCAGTTAATGCGTTGATTTGAGCAATAAGCTCTTTTTTGCGTTTCAAGTTGTCTTCCTGTTCATTTTTTTGCGATTTAAAGTTCTTCTCTTTTTGTTCGAAGAAATAATCGCAGGCAGAAATAAAGCGTTTCCAAACGGTATCCGATTGTTTCTTCGGAACCGCACCAATTGTTTTCCAATCTTTTTGCAATTGGATCATTTTGTCTGCCGTCTCTTTCCAATTTTGATTATCTTTCAATGCTTCTGCTTTTTCGCAGAGGGCAATTTTTTTTGTCAAATTTTCGGAAAGCATGTCTTTGGCTGTTTTGTAATATTCGTTTTTCTTTTGGAAGAAATTGTCGCAAGCCGAACGGAAACGCTCGTAAATAGCGACATTATCCTTCTTAGGGGCAAAACCGATTTTTTTCCACTCTTCTTGTAAGGCAACTATTTCGTCTGTTTTTTCCTGCCACTCTTTGTAAGAAGAAAGGTTAGTCGCATCAATTGCCTCTACTTTTTCACAGATGGCGGTTTTCAACACCAAGTTTTCAGCTTCGCCTTCTCTTAGTTTATCGAAATGGTCATGGTGTTTTTTGTTGATGACGGTAGAAGCGGCTTTAAAACGCTCCCAAACCGGTTCGCGGTTTTCGCGCGAGACAGGTCCTATCTCCCTCCACTCTTCATGGAATAGTTGTAATTTTCTGAATGCAGCAATCACATCAGCCTCTTCGGCCAATTTTTCAGCTTGTTCGCAAAGAGCGTTTTTTGCCTCTAAATTTTTACGGAAATCATAATCCCGAAGTTCGTTGTTGATTTTCAGGTTATCATAAAACGTTTCGACGTAGAGCTGGTAATTTTTCCACAAATTAGCCACTTCTGCCGGCGGAACTTGCCCAATGGTTTTCCAGTCTTGCTGTAATTTTTGGAAAACAGGCACTTTTTTCCCGAAGTCGTCAGTGCTTTCCAATAAACCTTTCAGCTCTTCCAAAATTTTACTTTTGGCACTGAGGTTATCCTGTTTTTCCTTTTCGGCTGCTTGAATCTCAATATTACGTTTTTCTCTATATGAGTTCAATACCTCCTTAATCTGATTTTCCAACGCATCTTCCGGGGCAACGAAGTCTTCTGCCAAGCCGCCTGCTTCAATAAACATTTTTTTCAGATTTTCCTGTTTGTATTTGAATTTTTTGTAGAAATTATGCTTGATGTCGTCTAACCGGTCTTTCACCGCGGCGTATGAATCGGAAACTTCTGCCATCAAATCCTTCGCCCTTGCAACTAACTCTTCTTCTGATAATAAACTGAGATCTTCCGTTTGTTCGGTTGATTGTTCAGCCGGTTGCTCTGTCGACTCAGCGACTGTATTTTCTTCCGACAACGGAGTAGCTGTCTCTTCTTCGTTATTTACTTGGTTAATTGTTGTTTCCAATACCTTTTCTTCGGTGTTCTGATTTTGTAGAGCGTCCTTTTGATCAAGTGTGTCCATTGCAATATATTTGATATAATTTATACACTAAGTTACTTACTGTCTTTTTTAGGTAATTCATTCAATTTTGCAAAGTTATAAAAACTTTCTATATGGCAGTCGATTTTAATGAAATATTGTTATGATTGAATGTACAATTGTATATAACCTTATTTTAATAAGTCAGGTCTCAACTTTTTTGTCCTTTCCAACGCCTGTTCGTATTCCCATTCATTGACTTTCCGCTCATTTCCCGAAAGTAGAATATCCGGTACTTTCCAGCCTTTGTATTCTGCCGGACGAGTATATACGGGCGGGGCAAGCAGATTGTCCTGGAATGAATCGGAGAGAGCTGACTGTTCATCGGACATTGCGCCCGGAATCAGCCTCACAATGGCATCCGTCATGATGCAGGCTGCCAATTCGCCGCCGGTTAAGACAAAGTCGCCGACAGATATTTCTCTGGTAATCAAATGTTCGCGAATCCGGTGGTCAATACCCTTGTAGTGTCCGCAAAGAATGATCATGTTTTGGAGCAGCGACATTGAGTTTGCTGTTTTTTGATTAAACAGCTCTCCGTCGGGCGAAGTATAAATAATTTCGTCATAAGCCCGCTCTTCTTTCAGTTTGCTGATAATCCGGTCGATTGGCTCTATCTGCAACACCATTCCCGCGCTAAAGCCAAAAGCGTAATCATCCACTTTGCGATGTTTATTCAATGTATAATCGCGAATATTATGTACAACAATTTCTACCAGTCCTTTCTCTTGCGCACGTTTGAGAATGGAGTGATTTAACGGACTTTCTAATAATTCGGGAACAACAGAGAGTATATCTAAACGCATAATTCTATTTTTTTGACAAAGAAAATAAATAATCCGGAATTGAATGTAAATCAAGCGTTGAAATTCATTATCTATTGCCTTTGATAAAAATCCGGAACCCTGGATTTTCATTTTTTACTTCCGGAAAATCCGAAAGCATCTTCTCTATTTCCGGAAAATCGTTTTTGCGGAAAATAACCGTGCGGGCTTGTGAAATAAGCCGTTGAATATTTTCTTTATCCTCAGGGGTTATTTTGTTCAAAATCAACACATCATATATTTCATTCGTTAAGATGTTTTTATCTGAGACGAAACGAATGCGCTCATTTTTTAAGTAACAATTTCCGGCAATGGCGATTGCATTCGTATCGGAATCGTAACCCGTAACATGGCTACCCGCGCCTTTCAGCATGAACCAATAAGCAATGAAGCCGTATCCGCAACCATAATCCAAAACACGCTCATTGTCTTTGATGTATGGTTCAAAAATGGCGTAACGGTTTGTCTCTTTCAGCTCTTTTCGCAGGGAATTTTCTACTGAAATACCTTTGTAGGCATAATTATTCCGTAGTTTCTGAATATCGGAAAATCCTTTTTTGCCCAAATAGGCTTCTGCATGCAGCAAATTGTAGATTGTAACCGGCGCTTTTCCGTTTAAGGTTGGACGTTTGACCAACCAGTAGAACAGGAACGGCTGCAGCGAGTAGGCAATTAAAACCGCCGTACTCATTCCGATAAGCGTAGAAAGCCCGATGGAAGATATGGCAGGATGCACGGCAAACATCAGCGAGGCAATCCCGATAACCAGCACTACGGCTGAGAGGAATATGGCTGTCTTGTGATAAGTCAGCAGCTGGTACCTCGTGCGGAAGCCGGCTAATAACCCGTCCATAACAAAAATACTGTAATCTACCCCAATACCGAATATAAAGGTCGATATAACGATATTTATCAGGTTAAACTGCAGACCGGAAATGCCCATAATTCCCAGTACGATGTACCAGCTTAGCGCCATTGGGAGAAATCCGAGAAAAGACAACACAACGCTCCGGTAGGAAACCAGCAACACGATGAAAACAAAAATGGACGATATGCCAAGTATAAGGTCAAAGTCATCTTTCAGCATGCTGACCATATCCTTCGTGTAAAAAAACGGGTCAACAACAACGGCATTTTTACTTTTGGAAACAATGTTGCTAACATCCGCCTGGTTTTTCTTCTCGAGCTGCACCGGCGTAAATACAATATAGGTGCTGTCGGTATATTCAATCATATTTGCAAGAATGGCAGGAATCAACCGGCTGATGAGTCTTGTCTAAGGCGTCAAAGAAGGATTGGAACATTTCCGGCTTGAAATTATAGCCGGCGCCGGCACGGATTATATCGCGCTTGACTTGCTCCTTCCGTCCGCTGCTCCAATAATCATTCCAACGGTCAATCCGTTCCTGCTGTCCGGACACCGGAATAAACAGCGAGGACGATTGCGAAAAACTTCGTATCTTCTTCTCCTGTAAAAGCGTATCCAGCACCTGCATCATTTCCCGGTTGGAAATCAATGCCGTATCCAGGCTTCGTGAAACAGTTGCATAATAGGCCGTTTCATATCCCGGCGTGGTATGGGTAATCAGCAGGTTGTGCGATTCAACGACCTTTTTTTCGTGATACCCGATGTTTTTCAGATCTGTATCAAAAGTAACCCAGCGCGAGGTGTAAAAACAAACAGCGCTCAACGCTACAATTCCGATAATCAGCTTCGTTTGCCTTTCCAACGGATAAGAGTTGATTTTTTCTAAAAAGGCAAAAGCCCTGTCCGAACGCCTGTTCTTTTCGGGGTTGAAAAAGTGCGGTAAAAAGATTAGGCAGAAAAAAGTTGTCCCGATTAACGCCAGTGAAGCGAAAATGCCGAAATCCTTCAGCAAATCCGACTGTGTAAACAGCAGCGCGGCAAACGCCCCGACCGTTGTCAGGGAGCCAAGTATGAGCGGAACGGTTTGGTCTTTCAGCACCTGCACCGGGTCGCTCACGTACTTATAATGCGTCAGGACGTGAAGGCAATAACTCAGCGTTACGCCAAGCACCACCGCCCCGATTCCCATTGCCTGCAAAGACATCGTACCTTTGTAAAAATAGATGACCGTGAGCGAAAAAAACGCTCCGTAAATAACCGGAACCAACAAATAAACCAGCGACGACTTATTCCGGAAACAATACAGTATAATACTGCAAATAATCAACAATGAGATGGAAAGCGTCATTGCCAAGTCCTTTTTTATCTGCCTGGAATTATATACGCTTTGTGCCGGCGCACCGTGATAGCTTATTTTGATTCCGGGATGCGTGCTTTCAAACTGCTTAATTCCGTCTTCCAGCATTTCAATCAGCTTAATACTTTCTTTGGAATTAAATGATTGGAAATTAGGCGATATAAACGCCAGTCCGATAACCGTATCCGGCGTAAAAAAGTAACCGTCCTTGATAATAAAATTCGCACCGAGGCTATCTTTCATCACCTCCATTTTTTCCATAAAAATATTGCGAAACGCAACGGGGTCTTCCATAATAAGGTTGCCGAACGCCATTCCTGCGGGAGACAGCAGCGTCATAAAATTATCAGACATTTGATTTTCAATGTTCTCTTTTGTCAACATCGAATCCAACTTCACATAGTCGGCACTATCCAGAAACAGCGGAATATGACTGTACAAAAATTGGATGCTGTTCTGCAAAAATCCATCATCTATCTTATAAAGCGCATCTTCTATAATCGGCTGTTTTTGCGCAGTATCTCTTGCCTGCAATGCAGTAACAAAACTATCGCACGCCTCTGCCAACTCGTCCGGACCGGTTGAGCCGTTTTCAGACCTGAAAAGAATAAACAGCTTGTCTTTTACCTTCAAATTGGCAAAAACCACTTTCCGCCCGACCCGGTCGAGGGTAAAAGTTTGGAAATATCCTCCTCGTATTCAACCTTTGAACCGAAATAGAAAAAAAACAAACTGCTTAAAATCAGCATCGCATAAAACAATACCGGATGCTTTTGAAAAAAATGGTAGATGGAAATGGTAAATTTTGTCATCGGGATGGAAATAAATTTTTATAATCGACTGAATATACATATCAAATTTTCGCGTCTTTGCGCTTTCGTGTTCTTTGCGTTAAAATAAAATACGCTTGCGCTTACAAATAATAAACGCGAAGAGCACGAAGGCGCAAAGGTTATTAAATAAACTCTCCCCTGAAGTCAACAAACGATGTGGTATTTTCGGGATTTGTAATCGCGGCTTTTATTTTATACGACTTTTCTCCGGTCTCCGTAATCTGCATATTGATGCAAAGATTTTTGTTCGTTGACGGTACAACCAACGATAAAAATTTAACTTGCGAAATGCTTTTCAACAACAATTTTTTTCCGGTTTGCTGTTGAAGGCACTCTTTAATCATCTGAACATTGCAAACACCGGGCGAAACCGGCATCTGCGGAAAGTGTCCCTTGTAAACCTTGTGATCGGGGTTTAATGTTATGGAAAAAATTACGTTGTTTTCTTCCTCTTTTTTGTTTTGTATGGTAAAATATTCTCCTAAAAGCATAAAACTAACTGTTTAGCAGCGCGAAGGCACGAAAGGACGAAAGCGCAAATAAAGACACCGGGAGATTATTTCGCGCTTTCGTGCCTTCGTACTTTCGCGCCATTTTATTCTTCTTTAATAAAAATCTTCATCTGACAACCGGCAATCATTCTATCGTCCACTTTTGTTTCAGCAGCAAGAAGGGTTATATTCATTACTTCGGACAAAATCTTTATGGTTGTAACCAATTCGTTGCCTACTTTGGGTAATTCAATCGTTTCGTATTTTTTGACATCGCCGATAAATCCGATTGGAGCAGGTTTTCCTTTGTCCTTTGCACTATAACCTGCAAAAACGGATGCCGACTGGGCAATGTGTTCAATCAGTCCGGGTTCCGTAAAAAATCCTTCCTCGCAAAATAAGTTGTCCGGTAAGATTGTCAAGCCTGTCGTACAACCGTTTTCCGTTACGTTGTACAATGTATCGACCATTATAATCGGTTCGCGTTGCGGGATAAATTCTTTTATTTGTTCTCCTTTTAATAGCATAATAAAGTTGTAATTTTTTAAAATATCAGGATTACACCCAAATAAATTAAGAGTACGAAGACAAAGGTAATCTTTTTTGTTTCTAAATAAAAAAATTCCGGATTTTTCGGGGCATTTTTTATTTCCGGAAGAATACCCGGAAGGGAAAATATACCAAATATCCGATCGTTTTTCATTCTAAATGAGTATCTCCGGATAAAATGGTTGGAATGGGCTTGTGAGAATTCTACATATACAGTTTTCCAGGCAATGATAGGAAATGTTGATGGATATATTTAGAATTTTATATTTCAAAATTACGATATTTATTTTGAAAAAGTAAGATAACAAAATGTAATTTGTTTAAGTATGTCTTCTTAATTAGTTTATATTTAGAAAAAAGATAGATGTTTCCCACAAAGACACAAAGTCCACAAAAAACTTAGTGTTCTTTGTGTCTTT
>QMCE01000302.1_pt1 | contig 24123 bp, 20 predicted proteins | sample 1821851 | NCBI WGS metagenome assembly QMCE01 (sample SAMN09453174, study PRJNA476694) | Termite gut metagenome, whole genome shotgun sequencing project. | isolation source: worker | host: Odontotermes sp. | place: South Africa:Pretoria | collected 2016-01-28 | reverse complement strand
CGGTTGTGCCATAGCGCACAGCCGCCGTCGCCCTCAATCAGCTTGTCGTGATTTTCACGAACCACCCGCAACAACTCAGATTGCAGCGCCTCTTTTAACGACTTTTCTTTCAGACTCACATCGGAAAAAGGTGCGAAAGGACACGGTTCTACGGCACCGCTTGTGCTGACGCTAATAAAGCCGCGCCCAGCCGCCAGACATCCACCGTATTGAGCCTCATCGCCGGGGAACGCGATAAATAGCGCTCCATGCCGACGATTTGCGTTCGCGGCAAAATCAGATAAACGCATCTTGTCCGCTTTTGTCAGCAGGAGCGTATCCGTTCCTGCCGCCACGGGGACATACTCTACAAATATGAACAGGCGGCATCCTTTGTTTATATTTTCTTTTACGAAATCGTCGGTCAGGACGGTACCTATATTTTCGCTCGTCACGGTAACCGATGTGCCGAATGGCACGCCGGCGGAACAAAGTCCCGACATTGCCGCCGTGACTTTGGCATATACGCCGTCGCCGCGTCGCAAATCGGTCAAGGCTTCCCCACCCTCAATGCTTAGAACCGGGATGATGTGCCGATATTCTGCAAACCAGTCACGATACGTTTCATTTACCAGCGTTCCGTTGGTAAATACCAAGCCCACCATCTCAGTTTGCCGCGCCATCGCATCAAGCCAGCCATGGGACAGCAACGGTTCGCCCCCCGCAAGCAGCACGATGCCAACGCCCAGCTCCGTAGCCTCGTTCAAGATTTCCATGTTTCTTTCGGCAGTCAATCCGCCACACGCGGACTTTCCGCGTTCGCAGGCATAGCAACCAGTACACGCAAGGTTGCACTCGTCCGTGGTGCTGACAATCATCATCGGCGGCACATCTATACCACGCGCAACGTTCAGGCTGCGACGGTGCTCCGCTCTTTTCAGCACTTCCGAAAGCCGTGTAAATGTATGAATAGAGGCGGGGTAAGCGGACAAGACGCTTATCGCGGTTTTCAGCGATACTTGAATATTGCCGTTAAACACTTCTTTATAGCTAGTCATCCGTTCTCCTTTCGCTTTTGGCTTTTTCAGGCTACTTTGCCTTCGCGCAAATTTCTTCTATAAAACGGCTGCTTTCATTGATCCACGGGCTATGGCCGGAATGTTCAAACCATACGATTTCTTTTTCGGGTGCGTCCAAAACTGCGAAGTATTCTTCCACAAGCGAGGTGGGGGCGTTGACGTCATGCCGCCCAAGGAAGAAGTAAACCGGCACTTCCAGCTTTGTGTAATCCACCCGCAAATCTATATCATAGAGCTGCGGATAGACGGTATTAAAGGTATTGACAATCCCTCGCAGATAATTGATTTTATCGAAGATGCCGTACTCGCTGGCAAACAGGTCGCGGAAGGTGTTGTACCCGCCATTTTGAATGTCGGGATTGGCGGCCATATACCCACTCAGATATTGCAGGTACGCGGCACTTTTCCATGTAACATCCTTGCCAAAGTAAGGTGGCGGCCCGTTGTCAACAAGCGTTTCCAGCGTTTTGGCGTCACCTTTTTCACGGGCCAATTCCATTGCAAGCTCATAGTCCATCAATTCCGTGTCGAGGAAAGAAACCATCTGCCCTGTGCCGATAAACGCATGGTATAGTTCGGGCGCCTTATCAATCAGAAAAATCCCCAACGCGCTTCCCCACGATTCCCCGACAAGGTAAATTTTGTCTTGTCCAAAGGTTTCACGAAGGTATTGTGTCAACTCATAGCCATCATCGATATAGGTTTGGGCCGTAATACTTTTCGTTGCCGCCCCATACGATTTACCCGAACCGGCCTGATCCCAGTTCACCACAACGAAGTGTTTTTCAAGTTCGGCAAGTTCATATCTGACCGCCGCCATTTGGGAGCCGCCCGGCCCTCCGGCCAAAAACAGCAGAACCGGCTTGCTTTTATCATAGCCGCGAATGCTAATCCATTCCTTGCGCCCGTTCAGCGTTACCTGCCGAAGCTCGGCAACGCTGCCATCAACCCTGTTCCCGTTTTCATCGCGAATGGCGGGAGTGGAAGCGGTCAACTGCGTTATCCAGACAAATCCCGCACATATCACGCAAGTAATTAGCAAAACAACCATATTCTTCTTTACCTTACAGGAAAGTTCTCGATTGTGGAGCAAGTTCCACGAAGTGGAACTGTAGAGCGTTATGGTTCTCAATAACGCTTGTTGCGTGGTTCTCAGCCAACGCTTTGTTACCCGGCGAATGGCCGGTTTTTCCCCCGCCTTCCTTATGTACTGCACCAATAACCTCACAGCATTGATAAGCAACACGATAAACGATATCGCGGCGACAATAAGGAGCAGCAAAAAAATCAATGTAACAATCATGGAAACCCACCTCATAGAATTATTTGAACACTGGTCAACAATTGTAGTATAACAGAAATTTGAACACTGGTCAACACTAAAATTTTATGTTATACTGCTGATATAAGGCGGTGATTGTGTATGGGTAAAAGAGAAATTATTCTGGACGCTATGCGTAAGCTTTTCAAAGAGGGAAAGGCGGGTACGGCGTCCGTTAGTGACATTGCAAAAAAGGCCGGTATAGCCAAAGGCGGCCTGTATTATTACTTCCGCTCTAAGGAAGAGGTGTTAGACGCCTTACTGGAACAAGAGTACGCAGACATCATGGCGTCCTGTAAAGCCGTCTTGGAGCAGAGCAACGACAACGCCATATCCAAACTGGCGCTGCTGCTGAAAAGCTATCGAAGCTCCTATGTGGACGCTTCTTTGGACGAATATCTGCACATGCCGCAAAACGCCGCCCTGCATCAAAAATCGCTGGCGCAAATTTTGTCTGCGATGTCGCAAATCATATCGCGGATTATCGAGCAAGGGGTGGCGGACGGCGATTTCGTCTGTGGATACCCACTTGCATATTCTGAAATCATCATGTCGGTGTTTACGTTCCTTCTTGACCCCGGCATCTTCCCGTGGACGGGGGAAGAAACGGTAGTGAAGATGAAAGCGTTGGCCGATATGCTGGAAAAGGGACTTGGTGCAGAGACAGGGAGTTTCTCATTCCTTTACGGCCAGTAGACATCGTGTGTGCCCTTGTCAAGAATAGTCATTGTTTATTGGATAAGGGACGAGCAACTGCCTCGGAATCATCTTAAAGGTTAAGTTTGATGGTTAAACGCAATATAACTTGACATAAGGCGTCATAGTTTATGTTTTATAATGAAGGAAAAATATTGGACATGGGGGAATGCAGATGAAGCCAAAGGTTTTTAACCCAAACTTTCTTCTTTTAGTTTTGGGACAAACGCTTTCATTGTTTGGAACCGTGGTATTGAAGTTTACCGTCTCTTTGCTGATACTTGATGTAACTGGTTCTGCGGCTACGTTTGGTGCCATTACCGCAATCAGCTACTTACCGCCAATATTCTTGTCGCCTTTTGGCGGAGTGTTGGCGGATAGAATGAGCAAACGCAGCCTAATGGTTGGAATGGACTGTATCTACTCTATTGCGGCGATTACGCTGGCTTTGTCATTATCAGCAACGCAGGTACTGATACCGATAACTGCGGTTATGATTGTATTGTCCATTGTATCTTCTTTTGAAACGCCGGTTGTTCAATCAAGCATCCCCCTTATTCAGGGGAAAGACGTGCTGGTTCAGTCAAACGCCGTGGTAAGCCAAGTGAATATGGTTTCTAATTTGCTTGGCCCACTGGCGGCGGGCGCATTCTATGCTCTAGTTGGCGAAAGCAATTTGCCCGGAGTACGGATTGTCTTTTTCTGCTGCGGGATTGTCTTTTTCGGTGCCGCACTTTTTGAAACGTTTATCAGAATACCCAAGACGCGGCAGCAAGCAGCTACGAACTTCATCCATACCGCGAAGCAAGATTTGTTAGACGGATTACGGTTCATTACAAGGGAAAAGCCCTATGTATGTAACGCAATTCTGTTAAACGCCGCTTTTGTCCTTCTGATACAACCATTAATTACAATCGGCGCGCCTTTCATCATTAAAGTGGTGCTTGGCCTAAACGCCGTCCTCAACGGCACGTCACAGGCGATTATGGGTGCGGCGGGGTTGGCCGGAGGATTGTCGGCTGGCTTGATTGCCTCCAAGTTTAAAACAAGCAGTATATACCGGCTGTTTTGGATAATGGGCTTGTCAATGGCCTGTCTTGGCGTCAGTTTCCTTTTTCACATTCCGGTGACTTACAGCTACGTTATCCTCGTCGTCTGTGGCGTCATAATCTTTATGAGTGCCAGCATAGCGGGAATATACATTTTGTCGGCCATTCAAAGAAACGTGCCGGACAATATGTTGGGCCGCGTCATGTCCTTTTACGGTGCGTTGTTAAGTGCGGCGTTGCCAATCGGCTTACTGCTGTATGGATATTTGTACGAAAGCTTCGTAAATCATCTGCCAGTGGTTTTGAGTATCACCGCCGCCCTTATTTTCTTGATAGGTCAAATCGGCAAGAATACCTATCGCCATTTGTAATCGATTTGCCACGGCAAAAAGATTCCCGGAACGATTGCCGTTACTTCAAGGTAACCAAATGCTGCATCTGCGGGAACACGGTGCCCCCGGTGGCGTGAAGGATGACGGAGAAGTAGTCGCGCCCGTCCTCGTCGCGCGTCAACAGCGTCAGGCAGGAGCCGGCCTTATCGGTGGTTCCCGTCTTGCCGCCGAGTATCGTTACGCCTTCGGGTACTTGGGACGCACCCGTAAGGAACTGATTCGTAGACTCGAAGGTTTTCTTGACTTCTTGGCCGTCTTTGTCAACATATAAAGCTTGGTAAGTTTCTTTCTCAACTATCTCGAGGAATTTGTCGTAGTTTCTGAGTTCGTTCATGAACAAGTAGATGTCGTAGGACGACGTATAGTGTTTGTCGTCATGCAAGCCATGGGAGTTGACGAAATGGGACTGCGTCGCGCCAAGCCTTTCGGCCTCCGCGTTCATCATCTCGGCAAACGCCTCTTCCGAGCCCGCGACGTGCTCGGCTATCGCTATGCCCGCGTCATTGCCCGAATAGATTAGGAACGAGTTGAGCAAAACCTCCATGTTGATTTTGTCGCCCATTTCCAAGCCGCATTTCTTCGCCCCCACTTCCGTGATGTTGGCCGCGTTATAGCTGACGGTCACCTCGTCCTCCAAGTTGCCGTGGCGCAACACGACCAAGGCGGTGACGACTTTCGTGATGCTCGCCGGATACAGTCGTTTGTAGGGGGCGACGGAATAGACGACGGACTGGTCCGTCAAATCCACCCGCACGATGGACGTCGCCGTATTCAGCTTGGCATCCTTCTTCTGCTTGTAGTTTTGGGGAATCACGCAAAGCCCTTCCGAGAACGGGGCCAGTCGGCGGGAGCCGCCTTCCTTCCGTTCGTCCACCTTCACAATGTCAGCCGCGTGTTGCACCGTCTTATAGGGCAACAGCGTCCGCATCTCGCCACCGCACCCCGTCAGTAGGGCCGACAACAGCATTGCGGCCACTACGCATTTCGCCCTCATATGTTTTTTCATTCCTTCATCCTCCCTACTCACTGTCATCCGCCCTACTCACTCTTACATGATACCACGGACCGCTCCGCATTTCATGGCCTTGGAACCCTGGTATCATTACATGTCCTTGACTACCTCGCGCCAATCCAAATCCCCGCGGTCGAGGGCCTTTACCAACAATTCCGCCGTGGCGAGGTTCGTACCCAACGGAATGTTGTGTTTGTCACACAACTGCACCACGTTGTTCACGTCCGGCTCGTGTGATTTGGGCGTCAACGGGTCGCGCAAGAAGATGACCAGGTCCATCTCGTTGCTTTCTATTTGTGCGCCCAACTGCTTCTCGCCCCCCAAATGCCCGGCCAAGTACTTATGTACGGTAAGGTTGGTCGCCTCCTCAATCAGTCGACCCGTCGTCCCCGTCGCATACACCTCGTTCTTGCTCAATATCCCCCTGTACGCGATGCAAAAATTCTGCATTAGGACTTTTTTGGCGTCATGCGCTATTAAGCCAATATTCATTGCAACCCCCCCACTACTGTGATATCGTATTCATAGAAAACCCGCTTGATGCCGACTTCACGGGACTAATTCCAATATTTACAATCATTCCTATCGCAATCATGCTGCTTAGCATGGAACTCCTTCCCGCGCTTAAGAACGGCAACGGCAAACCCGTATTGGGGAGAATCATCGTAGTAACCCCAATATTGGCGAACACTTGGAACATGAACATGGACGCTATGCCGAGCGCAATCAACATGCCCAGATAATCGCCGGCCTTCTTGGCCGCCCACAGGCATTTGAAAATGATGGCCGCTATGAGTCCTAGCACGACCAAACTACCGAGAAACCCAAACTCCTCCCCGATTACGGACCACACGAAGTCACTCTCCCTGACGGACACGCTCTTATAATTGCGGACGTTCGAGGCCCCCTCCATCAGATATTTCCCATATACCTTCCCCGAGGCAATGGAATGAATCGAATTCAATTGTTGGTGCATCACGTCCAGACTATACTCCTCCACGTTCCGAAAGCCCACGATTCGCTCCACCTGGTAAGGCTTGAACAGAGTTTGCCACGGCTGCATGACGTACCAAAAAAGGACTCCTATGGACGGCACCAACACCATTATCACCGGCACGAGTATCTTGTACCCGATGCCGGAAGCAAACACCATCATGGCAAACATACAGGCGATGACCACGCTGGTCGAGAGGTCCGACTGCACAAAGATAAATCCCAATGGGACGATTAAGATGAGTACCGCCAAAAGCAACGTGTAGAACTTGTCAAGCCTCTTCCTCATCTGGTTGAAATAAGCGGCCAACGTCAATATGATGATTAGTTTACAAAGCTCCGACGGTTGGAACTCAAAGCCGAAAAGGTTCAGCCAGCGAAAGGCAAACGTGCCGTGGTCCTCCTTAAACGGCGACCATTTGGTGGCGACGAGCATGGCGACCCCGACCAAATAGTACAGGATGACGAACTTGCAGATGAAATGATAGTCTATCAGGGATACCGCGGCAATGATGAACAAGCCCATTAACAGGGACATAATCTGCCCCCGAAGCAGTGCGCCGCCTTCCTCCGTACCCCCCGCAAGCCTTAACGCAAAGGCGCTGACGATGGATATGGCGATGACGACGGCCACAAGGGACGCATTGTATTTTTTATAGCGGTACGTCCTAAGAAACTTGATAACCTTCAAACCATTCCTCCATGTTTTTTCATGTCCCGTATCGGTATACTCGCATACAGCGCCGGCACGATGCCGTTCCCCTCGTCCGATTCCGTACTCGTAATCTTGATGTCCAACCCGTCCCCTATCACGATGTACTTGGAAAGCACCTGAATGATGTCGTCCTTAATCTGTTTCATCAGTTCGGGGGAGCAATTCGCCCGATCCGACACGAGGACCAACTTCAATCGATCTTTTGCCATGTTGCCAGAGGATTTCTTCTTGAAAAAATCATATATTCCCATAATCACGACCCCCCTTGCACGCTTTTGAATTTGGCTGCAAACCTACGGAAGAACCCGTTCTTGGGACTGAGGTCCATGAACGGCACGTCCTCCCCCGCAACCCTTTTGCTAATGTTCATATAGGCTTGTCCCGCCATCGAGTCGCCGCCGACCAGAGGCTCCCCTTGGTTGGTGGCGATTACGATCTGTTCGTCGTCCGGCACAATCCCGATTAAGCCAATCGCCAATATGTCCACCACGTCCTCGCTGGACATCATGTCGCCCTTCTTCACCATGTCCGGCCTCAGACGGTTCACGACCAGCTGCACGTTCTTCATCTCCTCGGCCTCCAACAACCCGATGATGCGGTCCGCATCCCTCACGGCCGACACCTCCGGCGTCGTCACCACCATGGCCCTGTCCGCCCCCGCGATGGCGTTCTTGAATCCTTGCTCGATGCCGGCCGGGCAATCCATGATTATGTAGTCGAACTCTTGCCTCAACTCGTCCGCCAACTTCTTCATCTGCTCCGGCGTCACCGCCGACTTGTCCCTCGTCTGTGCGGAAGGCAGGAGGTAAAGGTTCGGGTAGCGCTTGTCCTTGATGAGCGCCTGCTTAATCCGGCAATTCCCCTCTATTACGTCTACCAAGTTATAGACGATGCGGTTCTCCAACCCCATTACCACGTCCAAATTCCTCAACCCGATATCCGTATCAATCAATACCACGGTCTTGCCTATCTTGGCCAATCCCGTCCCCACGTTCGCCGTCGTCGTCGTCTTTCCTACGCCGCCTTTTCCCGACGTAATCACTATTACCTCTCCCATTCTGATTCCTCCACGTTTCTGTTTTTTGACTAAAATAATTGGATGTCGCTTAGCACGTCCCTTACCAAGGGCTCTATGTAGATGTTCCCATCTTCGCAGAATGCGATTTTGGGTTCTTTGGCGTCCTTCCCCACATGCTTGCCCACCTTGTCCGGGGACCTCCCTATGACGTCCCCAATCCTAATCTGTACCGGCTCCATCTCCAGAGCCACGACGAACGCCTTCTCATTGCCGGAGGAACCGGCGAAAGCCGTCCCCTTTAGGGTGCCAAGGACGACGATGTTGCCTTTGGACACCACTTGGGCCCCCACGTTCACGTCGCCTATTATGATGACGCCCGTCTCAAACGTCAACACCTGCCCACTCCTCAGGTTGCCCTTGTAGAATTGCCCCGTGTTGCTGCCCAACTCGACCAACTTCTCGTTCAGGCTCTTCTTGAAGTGTTCTTCCGTCTTTTCATCGTTCTCCACAATGCATACGACGTCCAAAGATGAATTCTTGCGTATGACGCCCAACATCTCCATCTGCTCCTCGGTCGTCAACTCCCGACCCTCGAACGCGACGGCCACCTGCGTGTCCCCCAAGAACTTGGACGAACTGGAGAACTTCTCCGCAACCGCCTCTTTGAGTTCCTCATATGCGGATTCCTTATCCAATATCACGATAATGCCGGATTTGGTGCCCTTAATCACTACCTGCGTCTTCACCGGTAATTTTCCTCCTTGCCCAAATTCTCCACTTAGTCCTTGAAAAGGCTCGCCGTCTCTGCGAGACTTTTTATCCCAAATTTCTACTTAGTCCCTGAAAAGGCTCGCCGCCTCTGTGAGGCTTCTTAACCTTATAGGAAGGTTCTCAATTGCGGAGCAAGTTCCACGAAGTGGAACTGTAGAGCGTTATGATTCTCAATAACGCTTGTTGCAGGCTCCTCAGTCAACGCTTTTTAATCCGAGAACGCCTGTCCTTCCATTTCCGGCCCGGTCACTTCGGACTTCAAGAAATCTTCCCTCGCCTTCGCATCGCCGTAATAGTACCGATAGACGTCCCTGGCCAACTCCGCCGCGTTGCTGGAAGTGTAGCCATTCGGAATGACCGTCGTCACCGTTATCTCCGGGTCGTCGTACGGTGCAAACGAAACGAACAGCGCATGGTTGGGTTTGGATTTGCTCTCTTGCGCCGTACCGGTCTTCCCCGCAACGTCAACCGGCATGTCGGCAAACAACGGACTAATCGTCCCCTCGCTGACCACCCTCCTCATACCCTGCCAGACGGCGTTCCAAGTCGATTCCCTCACGTTCATCCTTTTTGCCTTCTTCTTCGCATTCTCTTCCTTTTTCAGCTTGCTTTTCTTTGAGTCTATAATCGTCAGTTCGTTGCAGTATCCCCCATTGGCTATCGTCGTCACGTAACGGGACAGCTGTATTGGCGTGTAGTTGTTCGTTCCCTGCCCAATGGCGGAACGAATGGCGTCCGTGTCGGATATGTTGGGAACGCTCTCCACCAACTCCACGCCGGACGTCTTGCCAAACCCAAACATCTCGGCATACTTCTGCAACGTGGCCAATCCCCTGTTGTGGTGGATGGTCTTGCCCCCGCCCGCCGAACTCATTCGATAGCCCATCTCGTAAAAGAAATAGTTGCAGGAATGGCAAATGGCCCCCTCCACGTTGATTGTTCCGTGCCCACTGGTACTCCAGCATTTGGGCGGCGGCTCCACCTTGTCAAACGTAACCTCGTCATGCACCGTGCTGTACGTGTTAATCACCCCTTCTTCCAACGCCGCCACGGCCGACACCATCTTGAACGTGGAGCCGGGAGCCGTGCTTTGCTGCATGGGGCGGTTCAGGAGGGGCGAGGCCGCATTGTTGGTAACGTACGAATAATACTCCGCATTAATCGAATTGGCGAACTTGGTATCGTCGTAACTGGGATACGATACCAACGCCCTCACTTGGCCCGTCTGGGCGTCCGTGATGACGACGGACCCGGAACACGGCTCAAGCGCCAACATCGCCGGCGTGACCTCCCTACTCTTTATCTTGGAACGAAGGAAGTCGTACGGGGAAATGGTTCCGTTCCTCAAGCCTTCCACCTTGTCCTCCTCGTATTGTAACACATTTTGCTCGTATAATAAAATACAAATTTCCCTTCCGGATAAATTATCTGAAAAAACCATGGAACGGTATAGGATTTTATGAAAGTTTGCGTCGTTTTTTAGCGTGTTCGTAATATACTTAAGCAAACGTTTATACAATTCGTCATTCCCGTAAAACCTCTCGCTCGTATTCAACATGTCCAGATTGATTTGCCCCTTCACAAACGCATCCTGCAACGACTCACCCAGGCTACTCGAGCGGTTGTAATGGAACAGCCCGTCCTCCGAACGGTAAATGTCGTCCTTGCTCGAATTGCCGACCTTCTCTTTGAGAATCATTCCGTTCTCCAACAACCGTTCAAATATATAGTCGAGGTATTCCTGCGAGTCCTCGCCCAAGCTACTGACCGGGGTGCGGTTCTTCATGCCCAACATGGACTCGATGCTGTTCATGACGGACTTTTGCTTCACCAAGAAACGGTGGTATACGCTCCTCTCCAAATTCGTCGCCTTTTTGTCCTCGAATTTGGAGACGTCGACCACGTTGTTGCACATGATGGCGCTGTACACGTCATAGATGGGAATCTTAATGTCGTTGGCCGACTCGCCCTTCGTACCCACGTCGCTTTTACTGTTGTTGATTTTGGAAAGCAGGATGCCCGCCAACTTCTTCTCCAATATGTCGTAACAAGCCTTCTGCAATTCAGAATCAATGGTCAGGTACACGTCCTTGCCCTTCACGGGCTCCGTACGGCTGCTTATCTCCTGAACCCTCGAGTTGGCGTCAAGCACCACCTCCTCCAACCCCTTCTCACCCTTTAAAACGGACTCGAACCTTTTCTCGACGCCCGCCTTGCCGACAAAGTCGTTGGAATTATAGACCGTGTTCCCCTCCTCGTCATAACTTTGTTCCAACTCCTCCGCCGATATCTTGCCCGTGTATCCCAATATGTGTGACAGGTACAGTGCCTCGTTGTAGACGCGGTGCGTATCCATCGTCACGTCCACTCCTGGAATGTCCGCCTTGTTCTCCGATATGGCGGCGACCGTCTCCGCATTCACGTTCGTTGCGAGCGTAATCGGAATGTATTTCTGCGTTCGATTCACCAACATCGCATACCGTACGGACAGTATCTTGAGCGCTTCCTCGTTCGTGTACTCCTTGCCGACGTCAAACTGCGGTCCCGAACTCGATACGTCCGTACGAAAATAATGGAACAATTCTTCCGCGGTCGTCGCCTTCTCCTCCTCCGTCAAGTCCTTGGTGGACTTCTTAAAATAAGCCTCCCTAAGGAACGTAAGCAACGCGTTGTCCTTGACTGTATAGCGAAACCCCTCCTTCTTGCCCAAGTTAACCGCCACTTCGCCGTCTATTTGGATTTTCTTCCCCTTGCCCGCATTCTTGGCGGCCTGCACGACCCCGTGAACCACGCCGTTCGCCGCCGTCCCCTCCCACAGGGTCAGCACGTCGTCCTCCCGCTTGTCCATCTGTATCGGGAAATCCTCCAACGTCTTTAGCTCGTTTCCGTTCTCCTCCAATATTTGAATCATGTTGTGTATCATCTCGTTCTTTTTCTGGTTCGCCTCTTTCTTGGGCAAGTCCACGTCGGGCTGCCTGTCCTCAAAAGTTATGGTGTAAGACAACTCGTTATAAGCCAACAACGCATCGTTCTTGTCATAGATGTTGGCTCGTATGGCGTTGATTTCCCGTTGTTTCGGCTCCATGGGCGCGTCACTCTCCAACGTCCCACTCTCCGCCGGCTGCTTAATCTGCAAATCATACATCCTACTTACCAGTATGACGAACAGAAGGGTGTAGACGGTTACGATGGGCCACAGCCTGGACCTAAGCGCCTTCTTCACATAATCCATAAACACGTCGAACACGGGTCACTCCTCCTCCTTTTTTTCCTTTGACAGCCTCTTTTCCAAGGAATGCATCAGCTTAAGCATAACCACGGAAACAGCCAGCGTATATACCATCTCCGGCAACATAATCCGCATAAAGTAATACGGCAGGTTCGTCCTGCCCCTGAGTAGGAACTCAAACGCATAGTAGGCGAAGCTGTAGACGAAGTCGCCCAAGCCGACCAATACGAGTGGGACGGTGAAGTCATCGTTAAAATTGATGTAGTTGGCGTATCCAACGAGGTAACCGACCAACATGAGGACGACGCCGTACAACCCCAAGGGTCCCCCGTAAACCATGTCAATCAGCAAGCCGCACGCCAACCCCGTGAACAACCCGTCCGTCTGCCCCCTCATATAGGCCGTCAGCACGACCACGACCACGAGAAGGTTGGGCCTCACCCCCGCAAGGCGGATGTTCCAAAACACGGTCGACTGCAAAATGAAACACAGGTATATGATAAAAATGGTGCTAATCCGCCGTTTCATCGGACCCCTCCACTTCCACTTCCGTTTCCTTCAACTGCGTTATCACCAGTACGTTCTTCAGCTTGTCCACGTCCACGACGGGGGCCAGTTTGGCCGTCTTGACCATTCCCGACGCGTCGAGCGCGATGTCGCTGACGTAGCCTATCAAAATACCGGGCAGGAACTTCTTGCTGATGTGGGAGGTGACCACCTCGTACCCGTCCTCAACCGCGGCGTCCTTGTCAATGTTCAACACTTGGATCAGGCCGTCTCCCGCCATCTCCAGATTCCCCGCCACGACGCAGTTGTCCGACGTCTTCGTAAACATTGCCGAAACCTCGCTGTCGTCGTCGATAATGGGACGGACGACGGAATACGTGTTCGCCACCTCGATAATGACGCCCACCAAGCCATCCGGCGCAATGACGTTCATATCCTTCTGCAACCCGTCGTCAAGACCCTTGTCTATCTTGAACCGATACCGCCAGTTTAACGCGTCCCTGTCATACACCCTTGCGGCAACCATCTCGTAATTCGAATACTTGTCGTTCAATTTGTAGAGTTCCCGCAAGTCGTCCAGCTCATTCCTCTCCTGCTGCAACACCTTGTTCTCATGGGACAGTGCGTCAATCTGACCCTTCAAGCCCTCGTTCTCGTCAATCAGGCGCTGCATGGTCGTGACCAGCTTGATTTTGGACGAAAAAAAGGTGCCAATCCGGTTGATTCCCTTCTGCATGGGCAAAAACACGTTGCCGACCGACGTCTTGTATGGTGCGAACTCATCCTGGTACTTAAAGGACAGGACGATGAGCGCGACGCACAATATGGAACATACCACCAGCCAAAACTTTGGTGGTATGGTTACCTTCTTCTTTCTTCCCATGACACTTCTCCTCTAAACTCTTTTGGGTCCTTCATAATGGCGCCCAGTCCAAGAATCACCGTATTCTCAGGGTTTTCGCATAAATGGACCGGCAACTTGACCGCGTCCGCAAGGAATTCCCGCATACCGTTTATTTGGGACGAACCGCCCGTCAACCAAATCCCGCTCTTTCTGACGCCCTCCATAATCTCATGGGGCGTCCGTTCCAGCATTGACTGGACGGCTTCCAACAGCTGCTCCATGTACCCCCGTATCGTGTAGTATACGTCGTCGGCCTCAATCGTAATCTTGTCCGGCAAACCGGTGGCCAAATTCCTCCCATAGACGCGGACGGCCTTCTTCAACGGAACGGCGGACGCCGTCTCCTTCTTGACCCACTCCGCCGTCTTGGCGCCTATTATGTAATTCTGTTCCCTTCTCACCATCGAAATGACGGCCTCGTCCAGGCGCCCCCCGCCCATGGGCAGGAGTTTGCTGACGACCATGCCGCCAAGGGACATGACCGTTATCTCCGAGGTGTTCGCACCGACGTCCACGACCATAAGGCCCTTTTCCTTGCCGACCTCGGCCCCCATCCCCTTCAAATTGGCGACGGGCTTGTTAACCAAGTAAATCTTCTTGGCCTTGAGCTTCGCTTCCGCAACCAACGTCCGATAGGCCCTCGTCTCCACTTCCGTGATGTCCGTCGGCACCGCCAAGTAGTATTCCGCCCCCTTGACGTGGTGGCCACTCGAGGCCAACGAGTCCATGAAGCCCTTGACCAACACCTTCATGTTCCCAATGTCCGCAATCACCCCGTTCTTAATGGGGTACGTGACGTCGATGTCCTCCGGCGTCTTCTCGTACATCTCAAACGCCCGGTTGCCTATCGCCAACACGTCCTTCTTTTTGTAAATGGCAATGATGTTCTTCTCGTCCAACACCAAGCCCTTGTGGTTGTCATATACCTTGATGGAACTGGTGCCAAAATCTATCCCCACTCGTTTCCTCGACATACGTCCTTCCTTTACCTAAGTTTAGAGCAATCCCCTCTCCCGCATACTCACATACCGGTTGTCCCCCATGATGATGTGGTCGATTAGCGGCACTCCCACTAATTCCCCCGTCTCCTTCATCCTCGAAGTAACCCGCAAGTCCTCCTTGCTCGGCGTCGGGTCGCCACTCGGATGGTTGTGGAGCAAGATGACGTATACCGCGCCATGCTTAAGGGCTTGTCCGAACACCTCCTTCGGACTCGCAACCGAAGAGTTGGCCGTACCGGTCGACACGACGGACTCCTTCATCTTCCTGCTCTTCCCATCCAACATCATGAGCCTAATCTGCTCACGCTCCAAATGTCGCATCTCCTCCATATAATGGTTGGCCACCGAACGCGGATTGGTAAAACACTCGCCGAACGTCCTGGTGGACCGCATCATCCGCTTCGTGAGCTCGGCGGTACACAAGAGTTGCAGCGCCTTCACCTTCCCAATCCCCTTAATCTTCATCAATTCTTCGACCGTCAAGTGCTGCAACCCCAAAAGTCCGTCACAACCCTGCCGTCCCGCACATTCCTTCAACACCCGCTGGGCCACGCCCACCGAGCGCTCCCCTTTGCTGCCCGTACGGATGACCACCGCCAACAATTCCGCATCGGACAAGTTGCCCACCCCGTATTGCTCGCACCTCTCATCCGGCCTCTCCGCCTCCGGCAACTCCTTCATCGTAATATGCCTGGTCTTCATGTACGCCCCCGTCCCGTCTCCCAAATGAAGGACTTCCCGTACCCGCGTAACTAAACAGAACCAACGATATATAGGTTCACGCAATACGTGAACCTATTGTATTCTCGTGAGAATGCGAAGCATTCTCCTAAAGGTTCACACAACGCGCGAACCTATTGTGTTTTCGTGAGAATGCGAAGCATTCTCCTAAAGGTTCACACAACGCGTGAACCTATTGTATCATAATTTGTGAAAAATGTATAGGCGTTATTTTTTACATATTTATACAGCCTTACGCGCCGCCACCGTCACTCGTCCGACTCGTCCACGATGCTTTCCGACAACCTCGCAATCTCCTCGGCCTTCTCCACGTTGGCGCGCACTTCGTTCGAGATGTCTCGCATCGCACCGTTCAAATTGTCAACCAATTGAGAGAACGAGTCGCTGATTGCAAACATCTGCTCCAGCAACGGCTGAACCGAATCATTGATGTCCGTGGACGACTTTGCCGACTGTTTGGCCTTCTGTGCCAAGGAGCGCACCTCGTTCGCCACTACCGCAAACCCTTTGCCGTGCTCTCCGGCCCGCGCCGCCTCGACGCTGGCGTTCATGCTGAGCAAGTTGGTCTGGTCGGATACGTTTACAATGTCGTTGGTCAACGACAGATACCGCTTCATGTCGCCGCTCACGTTCCGAATGATGCCGTTGAGTTCCTCTGTGCCCGTCGCTATCTTGTCCATCTCCCCCAATACGGAAGATACGGATTCCTCTTGCTTGCGGCTTCCCTCTTTCAAGTCGGCCAAGGATTCCGCAATGCCCTTCACCCCTTCCGCCAACTTGTCGTGGCTACGCGCTTGGCTTTCATGGAATTCTTCCAACTTTTGGTTGTCGACGAGGGCCAGCTTCTTGGTATAGTGGACGCAATTCTCTTCCACGTTGATTCCCCTCGCTATCATCTCCGCCATCTCGGAGCAATAGGCGTAACCACAGGATTGGCAATTGATTTCCCTCTCCTCCTGCGTATGCTTCATCAGACGGCGAAAAGCCTCCTCGACCTCGCGCGGGGTCGGCGGCCGAACGTCCAGATTCTGTGAGTGGTACGAACACTGGAAGTCGCTGAGCTTCAACTTCTTGTTGAAGTCCTTGAAGAGTTTGTACTTTTGGTTCTTCGAATGCTTGTTCTTAACCGCCGTCTCATGTATCTTGTGTACCTCGTACTCCACGTCGTCCGACTTGATGTGTTTGTTGGTGCCCGTCCCGTCATTGCACCCTCTCGCACAATTGAGCACGTCAACCAACAACGGCAACTGTTTACCCTTGTCAACGCGCTCCATGTATTGGTTAAAGTATTTGAGAAGCGTCTCGCTCCCCTCTATCTGCCTAACCCAAGCGGCGTCGTTCGTATGGAACTTGACGTTCTCACGCAATCCGCCCGGGGACGGGTAGAAACTGCCCAAATCACCCGGAGGGCTGTCCGGTTCGGCTTCCGCACAACCCATGTAGTTCACGCCGCGGTTCGCCATGTATTTCTCCAACTCATTGTAGGTAACGTTGTATTTCACCTCGCCATACCGCTCAAACTCCGACTTCTTGCCAAAGCACGGAGACAGGAACGCGATGTCGTCCGTAATTCCCATGTACCTGCGCATATACATGACGGTACACATCGACGGGCTATGTATCGGGATTAGTTTGGGCAACAGCCGAGGGGTGTACTTCTCAATCATGTTGACCACCACGGGGCATGGTTGCGATATCCAACCCGCTTGTCCCGATTCCGTGATGAACTTTAAATAGGCCCACGTCGTAATCTCGGCCCCAAACGACGTGTCGTATATCTTGTTCACGTTATACTTGCGGAACCACCCCAACAGGTTCTTCCAATGGGGATAGTTGGTCTTGAGCGCGGGGGCGAACACGATGGATATGCGCTTACCCTCCTGCAAATCCTGAACAAACGCCTCCGTGTCGTCACGATACTGCCTGGCCTTCTTCTTACAATGCCTGACGCATTGCCCACAATCGATGCAATACTCCGAACGCACGTTGATTACTACCTTCCCATCCTCGCCCTTGTCTTCGCAGTTAGTCAGGTTCACTGGACATACGCTGATGCAACGGTTGCAACCCACACATTTCTTATAATCCAAGTAAACCAAATCGCAAGCTTTTCTCTTCGAGATAGAACCGGACTCCACCATGACTCTGTACCCCCTAAGTAAAATTTGCCACATGAATCCATTATACTTTATTTGTCCACTAATTGCAATAACTGTGTCAACATTGCGCAAAAAAAGTCATAATACGAGTAAAAAAGGTGCGGCTGAGAAGCGCACGCGGATGAACGCTACAACGCCACCAAGCTCTCATCATGCAACTTCTGCAGTGATTTCAATATGCCAAATTTGGCGTGGTGCCACGACAGCCCCCCCTGAAAATAGACGGAATAGGGTTCTTCCATCGGCGCGTCGGCGCTCAGTTCCACCGAAGAACCTTGCACGAAGGTTCCCGCCGCCATAATGACGTCACAATGGTAGCCCGGCATCGCATACGGTTCCGGCCTCACATAGGCGTCCACGGGTGCAGCCTCCTGTATTCCCTCGCAGAACGCCACCACGCCCTCCCTACTGTCCAACCGTATCGCTTGGATGATGTCGTGCCGCTTCTCCGTCGCATTCGGTATGCAGTAGAACCCTAGTGCTTCGTATAGGCTGGCCGCATATATCGCCCCCTTCAGGGCGCCCGCCACCACCTGCGGCGCCTGAAAAAGTCCTTGGAACAACATCTGGTTAATCCCCAACGTCGCCCCCACTTCCTTCCCCAAACCCGGCGTGGTGAGCCGAACGGCCGCCCGTTCGACAAGGTCCGCCCTGCCGACGACGTATCCCCCCAGCGGGGCCAATCCCCCTCCCGGGTTCTTTATCAGGGAACCGACGCACATATCCGCCCCCACCTCCGTCGGCTCCCTTGCTTCCACCAATTCGCCGTAGCAATTGTCCACCATGCACGCCGCGTCGGGTTTGACGCTTTTGACGAATGCGACCAGTTCCCCTATCCGCTCCACGGACAACGTGGCCCGCTCGTCATAGCCCTTCGAGCGCTGTATGGTGATGAGTCGCGTCTTCTCATGGATGGCGGCCCGTATGCCGTCATAGTCAAAGGAACCGTCCTCTTTCAACTCCACCTGTCTGTACGTGATTCCATGCTCCCTCAGGCTGCCTGGCTCGTCCCTCTTCTTTCCCGTCCCAATCACGCCTTCCAGCGTATCGTAGGGCTTGCCCACGGGGGAAAGCAATTCGTCACCCGGGCGCAATGCGCCAAAGAGGGCGACCGTCAGCGCATGCGTGCCGGAAACGATTTGTGGCCTGACCAATGCGTCCTCCGCACGAAATACCGAAGCATAGACTTTTTCCAGAACGTCCCTGCCCAAGTCGTTGTAGCCATAGCCCGTCGTCGCCGCAAAATGCAGGTCACTCAATCGGTGTTCCTGCATGGCCCCCAACACCTTCATCTGATTGTATTCCGCCATCTCGTCTATTTCCTTGAAGCGTTCCCACAGCCCTTCCTCAATTCCGTCCGCAAATCGCAATACGGTCTCGCTTATTCCCATTTGCCCGTACATTTCATCCAAACCCATTCTTCCACCATCCTTCGTCCTAATCATGCTTGTTTGGGAATCCGAACGCGCCCGCAATCGTCCCCACTATTTCACACATTTTCACGAGTATCTCTTCCTCATCCCCGTACTCCCCCTTATGAAGCCATGTCACGTCCCTCTCCCGACGGAACCAGGTCAACTGCCTCTTGGCAAAATGTCTCGTATCCCTCTTAATCCTACGGACGGCTTCTTCCAACGTATATTCGCCATCCAAATGAGCAAGCAACTCCTTATAGCCCAATCCTTGCATGGACACCATGCCCTTGTCATACCCCATGTCGCGCAGCATGGACACCTCTTCCAGCAAACCCGCCGCCATCATGGCGTCCACCCTCTGGTCAATCCGTTCATACAGCGTCTTCCTGTCCTCGTCGAGAACAAAATAGGCGAAGGCGTAAGGAGACCTCCTCTCCCTTTCCCTCGCATTGTGCTCCGATATTTTGCCCTGTGTCAGGCGATGGTATTCCAACGCGCGAATCACCCTTTGCACGTTGTTGGGATGGATGTTGTCAGCCGATTCGCCATCCACTTCCCGTAACTTTTCATGTAGGAAGTCCGTCCCCTTCTCCTTCGCCAAATTCTCCATTTCTTTTCTATAGTCCGCATCCCCTTCCTGCTCGGTAAACTGCACGTCATAGAGCAGGGCTTGGATGTAAAATCCCGTTCCACCCACCACGATGGGAATCTTGCCCCTTCCGTAGATGTTGGCGAGGCAACGTTTGGCCATGGCCTGGAACCGCATGGCGTTGAACTCCTCCGACGGCTCCAACTCGTCAATCAGGTAATGTCTCACCCCCTGCATTTCCCTTTGGCTTACCTTCGCCGTCCCTATGTCCATGTGTCGGTACACCTGCATGGAGTCCGCCGACAGCACCTCGCCGCCGACGCGCTTCGCCAACTCCACGGACAAACGGGTTTTCCCGATTGCGGTAGGCCCGGTCAAAACGACCAGTGGCTTCCCATCCTTGTTATAGCACACGTTTGAACCTCTTTTCTATCTCCCTCTTGTCCATGCGAATCATCGTCGGCCTGCCGTGCGGGCAGTGGTAAGGGTTCTCCAACCCCATCAACCTCGTCACCAACGTCTTCGCTTCTTCTAATGAATAACTATGGTTGCCCTTGATGGCCGCCTTACAAGACAGGGAGGCCAATTTCTCGAGAATTCGGTTCGGAGTACCCACCTTGCCCCCCTCCACCAAATCGTTAATCAGTTCCAGGAACAGTTCCCCATCCGCCATGCCCGGCAGATCGGCCGGTATCCCGCTTATCGCATACTCCCGTCCACCAAACGACTCCACCTCGAACCCCATCCGGCCAAGCCACTCCTTGTTCAGCGACCAAGCCTCCTCCTCCCTCATGGAAAGGGTGACGACAATGGGCGGTTGCACCATCTGTGACGGAAACTCGTCCCTGTTAAGCGACTCCGTCAATTGCTCGTACAATATCTTCTCGTGGGCGGCGTGCTGGTCAAGCAAGTAAACGGCGTCCCCCCGCTCCATAATCCAATAGGTGGCGAAGACTTGTCCAATCATGCGCCATTCCGACTCGGCCTCCGCCTTTAACTCCGCCCCCTCGAACAACGTCAATTGTTCTTCCTTGCTCTCTTTCTGGTCTTGCCCTCCTTGTTGTTCTGGCCGCTCTCGTCCTCCTTGCCACTCTCGTCCTCCCTGCCACTCTCGTCCTCCTTGCCACTCTCGTCCTCCCTGCCGCTCTTGTCCTCCCTGTTGTTCTGGCCGCTCTCGTCCTCCTTGCCGTTCTTGTCCTTCTTGCCACTCTTGTTCCCTTTGCCCCTCCTCCTGACGGCGTTGCCCCACAAATGGTTGTGCAGAGTATTCAACCGACTCCCTCACGCTTTCTTCAAGACTATATGCGGAGGGATTCTGTGCCACCCTCTTTTTTTCAAAGGGTTCCGGCATGGAGAGTGGCTCTATGCGCCGTTGCCTGGGAGCCTCTTTCATCAAAGGAACGTTCGGTATCAATTCCGTCCCCCTGAGTGCCTTCACCAACGTATGGTAAATGGTGCGGAACACGTCATCCGAATTCTGGAACCTCACCTCCATCTTGGTCGGATGCACGTTTACGTCCACCAATCCGCCATCCACGGATAATGACAACGCAGTAAACGGATAGCGGTGGGACATGCTGTAACCCTTATAAGCGTCCTCAATGGCTCGGTTGACGACGCTGCTCTTGACGTACCTGCCATTGACGTAATAATTCATGTAGTTGCGGTTGCCCCTGGATACGACGGGCTTGCCAATTAGTCCTTGCATGCGGACGCCTTCCCCTTCCCCCTTCGCCTCAATGAGGTTGGTGGCGACGTCCTTCCCATAAATATGGTAAATCACGTCTTTGACGTTGCCGTTCCCCGAAGTCTGAAACTTCCCCGCACCGTCATGGATGAAACGAAATGAAATGTGGGGGTACGAGATGGCGAAACGCTCCACCACGTCCAGTATATAGCCCGCCTCCGTCGCCTCCGTCTTAAGGAACTTTTTTCTTGCGGGTACGTTGTAGAAAAGGTTCTTGATGAGAAAGGTAGAGCCTTCCGGACACCCCACTTCTTCCAAGAAACGTTCCTCCCCACCGTCCACTCCGTACCGCGTCCCCGTCAAATCCCTAGCGGTCTTCGTAATCAACTCCAATTGGGAAACCGCCGCAATGCTGGCCAACGCCTCCCCGCGAAAACCCAAACTCCTTACGTCCGTCAAATCCTCGGCGGAACGAATCTTACTGGTGGAATGTTTCTGAAAGGCCAAGGGGACTTCCTTGCCCTCCATGCCGCTCCCATTGTCCGTAATGCGAATCAGCCCCGTGCCGCCACCCTTAATCTCGACCGTCACGGCGTTGGCCCCCGCGTCTATGGCGTTCTCCATTAGTTCCTTCACCACCGCCATGGGACGTTCAATCACCTCGCCCGCCGCTATCTTGTTGATTGTATCGTTGTCTAATAGTCTTATGGACATCGCCATCCCCATCCTCTTCTGCACTTGGCCTATTTGTTCTTGCGAGGGGCAAACGCTTTCACCGTCTTACTGTATTTGCTAAACCTCTTCTTGCCGCCCTCCGTTCCGTACTCCTCACTGTCGACGTTAACCAACGTGGAATCAAGAATGGCGTTCCTCTCTTCCTCACCAAACGCCGTATCCAAAAAACTGGCCCCGCCAACCGAATACTCCATTCCTTGTGCGTTGTCTGACCCCCCATATGCGTTCAGCCACGAGCGCAACGTACAAGTCTCCCACGTAACCCCCGTCCGCACGACGTTGTATGGCTTTGCGTCCAGATTCTTGTCGGCCAACAGCAATGCCCCGTTTCCTTCGACCGACAACACCCTCCACTTTATTGGCTCCTTAACCTCACCCATCGCATCATCCTGGTAGTATTCTCCAAACCAAACGCAATCCCACGTCGCCACCCCATCACTCGACGTACGCGGGTTCAACAAGGTCACCGCCTTAACCAATTCATTTTTCGTGGCGCGTCTCAACACGTCGTTCGGAAGTAGTTGGAGCAATACGATTGCCACCATGGTAATGGCTAAAAACTTCCGGAACGCATGTTTCACATGGCCTTTCTTCATCCTTTTCCCCTTCAACTCGTCCACCCCCATGTGGTTATGGCTCCATTTTATCAAATGAAGCTGCAATTTACAATATCCTTCGTGAATTTCTCCATTGCCATTTCTCCATTGCGCCACGTTCTACCGCCGCCAAGAGTTGAGTATAATGATACCAAGGGTCAAAAGGTCATGTTTTTCATGCTTGCATGAAAACACATGACTTTGAGACCCGCAAAAACATGAGAAAGTAGCCCGATAGGGCGGATTTCGAATGTTTTTAGGACTGCGCAAGCATGAAATGCGGAGCAGTCCGTGGTATCAGCTAATGATACCAAGGGAGGGTCAAAATGAATATTGAGTATTACGTGAATAAAAATGGGGATTGTAATCGACGCCCTACCGAACGCCGGACCGACCAACAACTGGAGCGATTGTATCGAGAAGCCTTGGCGGAGGGTGGCCAGCTCGTGATTTATGCCGGAGGGGACACGCCAACCCAACAGGATTATGTGATAAGCGCATTTGAGCGACAATTTCCAGGAATGACGGCAAACATCATCGTGGATTTGAGCAAATACCACAGCCCCCGCATCGACAACCAACTAGCCCGTGGCAGGTTGCAGGCAGATGTCGCACATTTACAGACCAGTCAGGATTTTGACCGCTGGAAGGCCGAGTGCCATCTTCTTCCATATAGGCCGATTGGATGGGAAATGGTGTATCCGGAATTGAAGGACGCCGACGGATACTATACGGCTCTGAACGTCATCGCCTTCAGCAACATTATCAACACGCAGGCGTTCCCCGAAGGCAAGGGACCGTTGGACGCATGTGACTATCTTGACCCTTCGTTGAAGGGGAAATTGGTATTCACCTACCCCAATGACGACGACGCCGTGCTTTTTCAATTCAAGCTACTGGTTGACAAATACGGTTGGAACTATATCGACAAACTGGTTGCACAAGAACCCCAATGGGTACGGGGAACCGAGGAGGCTTATCAGGTTGTCGCCAAGTCCCAAAAAATGGCAACCTTCACGGCCGCCGCCCCATTGGTGACGCCACCCGACAGTTCGACCCGATTCCTCTTGCCTTGCCGCGACCAATTCCTATCATGGCCACAACGCGCCGCCATCTTCCAATGCGCCAAGCATCCCGCGGCCGCCAAGTTGTATTTGAGTTGGTGGCTCTCCCTGCCGGTTCAGGAAAATGTCTGGGTTCAATGGCCGGTCCGCATGGACGCCAAATCGCCCGAAGGCTACCAATCCATCTTCCACTACCATTCCGTCCCGCTGGCGTTCGTCCGTTTCATGTGCGACAGGGCGGCCGTAGAACGTTTTCGAGCCCAAATGGAATTGTACGTCGGCTCGGTAACGGGGCCGTCGCCGACCATGGAACCGTCGCCGATGCGACTGACGTAACCCCTAGAGAGTCGCCGTCTACAGGACGCGCTCTCCAAAATTTGCGCGAAGGCAAAGTGAGCATCATCAAGCTTGCTTGAATGATGCGAGCGCGCCCGCGAACCTGAGCAGGCTCGCAAAGCGTGCCGCGCAAGG
>QMCE01000301.1_pt1 | contig 24124 bp, 27 predicted proteins | sample 1821851 | NCBI WGS metagenome assembly QMCE01 (sample SAMN09453174, study PRJNA476694) | Termite gut metagenome, whole genome shotgun sequencing project. | isolation source: worker | host: Odontotermes sp. | place: South Africa:Pretoria | collected 2016-01-28 | reverse complement strand
AGCCGGTATCCTGCGCCCGGGGGCAACTGACCCCTGCCCCCAAAGCGGTACGCAATACCGTCGCCCTCCGGGGAAAGCGGTAAAACCGCCAATTTCATTCAAGGAACGTTCACATGAAACCATGTCGAACCAGGTTTCCGCGTTTCCTCGCGTCTCCGCTATCCTCTGCTGCTGTAAACGCCCGCCGCCGTCTCGCGCCACCCGGCGGGAATGACGGCGCTCGGCGCAGCCGGCCAGCCAGCCGCAAGGCGACTCTCCAACTCCCCCCAGCCAGGCACGCCGGAATGCGCGTCCCTCGCCTCCACACTCGCGCCGCCCACACACACCGCCCGCAATACCGCCTCCTCCGCCGTCATCCCCTTCAAAAACGCCCCGAGAAAACCGGCAATCGTACAGTCCCCCGCTCCCGTCGTCCCCACAACCCTCACCTCACGACAGCCGACGAGCAACTCCTGGTCCCGCCAACCGCCAACATCAGACGGCGCGGCATGACCCAACGCCGCAAGCCGCGACGCGTCGGCCGTCGTCCTGAGATAAAACCCCTGATCCCCCAGCTTCAGCCCCACAATCGCCGCGCCCCACTCCAGCATCCGCTCCGCCATAGCCCGAATGGCGGAGACGCCCATATGCGCGGCGGGATTGCCGCCGCCCGCCTTCTTTTGCAGCGCCGCCAACCCTCCCGGATCAAGCATGAAAAAAAGCTCGTCCACCGACGGGAGAAACAGATCGACGGCGGGAAGAACATTCTTCAGAAACCCCGGCCAGTCCACCCGCCCCGACGGACCCTCCGGATCCGGCCAGGCCATGTCGAGAGACGTGGTGACGCCACGCGCCTTGGCGCGGGAAAAAAGCGCCTTCATCTGGGCGCCGTCATTCACATAAAAGGAACGCATGAGAGGAGGATAGCCGAAGTGGAGAAGACGCGCGCCGTCGAACGACGCTTCCGGGACGTCGGCGCTGACGAAGGTGTCGTTGGCGCCCGGAAAATGGAGAAATATCCTGTCCACGCCGGGAGGATTGATGACGATGGAATACGAGGTGCCGTCGGCGTCCGACGCGATCATGGTGTCGGCGAGAGCGGGGGCGGCGCGGCGCAGAATGTCGAGGGCGGCGGTCCCGAAGGCGTCGCGGCCGATTTTGGCGACGATATTGACCGTGAAGCCGCGGCGGTGCAGGGCGAGGGCGGTGTTGTTGGCCGCGCCGCCGGTGCCGATGACGACATTCCCCATCTCAACCAGGCGGCCGGGGACGAGCAGCTCGGAAAGGGGCGCGTCGCCGCCGAGAAAGGTGGGGATGACGTCAAGGCAGAAATGGCCGGCGACCAGGGCATCAGTCGTGAAGGGGCGCATAGCTTCCTCTCTCTTTCGCAATCATCGCTCGCGCAGGCTTCACCGCCTCGCGGCAAGGCGACGGTATTCGTCCGCTATCCGGGACGCCGCGTCGCCGTCGGCGGCGGCGTCCAGCCCGCACAGGCCGGCAAGGACGGCCTCGGGGCCTTGCTCCGCCGCGAGTCGCGCCACGCGGGCGTCGCCGGGCGGGGGCGCGTCGCCCTCGTGATCGGGGGCGAACATCATGGCGGCGGCGATGGCGCGGGCGGTATGGGAGTAGTCCTCCCCCGTCTCCAGCAACAGCCTGAGGGCGCCGACGCAGCGATCGCCCGGGGCGAGCTTCCGCTCCAGATCGCGGCCGACGCGGTAGACGGGATCGGCAAGCGCCCGGTTCCGGAAGCGGCGGAGAAGATCGTCGGCCCAGGCGCGGTTTTCGTCGAAGGTGAAGGTGGCGGCGTGGCGGACGGCGAGGGCGCGGGAGACCTCCATCATGCAGCCCGCCGTTTCCCGGAGAACGTCCGGGTCGGCGGCGCATTCCCAGATGAAGCGCTTCCCCTTGAGAAAGCCGGCGTAGGCGGCGGCGGCGTGGCCGAAGTTGTGCAGCAGCAGTTTGCGGTCGACATAGGCGGGGAAGTTCGTCCGCCAGGCGACGCCCGGGACGATCGGGGGAGGACCCGGATAGGCGTCGGCGTCGAGATAGAGGGTGTTGTAGGCTTCGGCGGAAACGGCCAGCGGATCCTTCGCTCGCTGCTCCGGCGGCGTCGGCGGGACCATTTTGCTGATGGCGGCTTCGATGAAGCGGACGCGGCGGCCCTGGTCGGCGTCGGGGCCGAGGGCGTCCCGCAGGGAAGCGCGGGCGCTCGCGGCGGCGTTGTGGAGGTTTTCGCAGAGAAGGACGGGAAGGGGGGGGGCACCCGGGTCGCGGCGGGCGAGGGCGTCGGCGACGCTCCGGCAGGCCGAGGGGAGGTTGGCGGCGCCGACGGAGACGCCGACCATGTCGGCGGCGGCCAGCGCGTCCAGCGCGGCGTCGCGATCGCCAAGATGGATGGCGGAGACGTTGGCGACCTGGATGGCGGCGGGCTGGCCGGGGAGGAGGTCGTCCTTGATGGCGATGGAATAGCCGCGCCGGGCGTTCAGGGCGTCGACGAGGGGCTTGGCGACGTCCAGAAAGACGACGCGCCAGCCGGCGCGGGAGAAAAGCTGCCCGACGAGGGAGCGGCCTATGCCGCCGGCACCGAACTGGACGAGAGTGGGCGTAGTCATGGCGTTCCTGCCGGGCCGGGGGGTGAGGGTATGCGCGTCTCAAATCTCATTGGCGTCGAAATCGCTTTCCATCAACTCGCCCAGACGCGCGATGGCCTCGGCCTCGTCATCGCCCTCGGCCCGGATCTCCAGCTGCGAATCGCACGCCGCCGCCAGCATCATGATGTCCAGGATGTTCTTGGCGTTCGCCGGCGCCTCGCCTTCCTTGACGATCTCGATTTCAGACGCGAACTCGTTGCACAGCGACACTATCCGCGCGGCGGGACGGGCATGAATGCCGAACTTGTGCTTCACCGTTATCGTTTTTTTCGTCATCGCTCCAACCTGATTCTCTATGCTTTTCTACAACCGACCGTGATGCAGGTCGTTCAGAATATCCATGATCGCCTTGGCGGTCTTGCGCGGATCGTGGCGGATCGGGTTCTCCACATTCACCACGTCCCGCAGCACCGTCTCCACCCCCGTCTCCAGCGTCTCCCGGGCGTCGTACTCCGTCGGCGCCGTCCCCTTCTCCCGCATCGCCAGCAACTGCTCCTCCGTCGGCGGGCGGTTGTTCACCAGCACCATGTCGATCTTGAGGTTGGGCGCGTGGCGGCGCAGCATCCGCAAATGCGTGCTCACCGTGAAATCCTTGGTCTCGCCCACCTGGCCGGCGGTGTTGACGATGAACAGCACCTTCGAGCGCGAGGCGTTGATCGCCTCCACCACCTTCGGATCCAGCAGGTTCGGCAACACCGACGTGAACAGGCTCCCCGGTCCCAGCGTGATCAGCTCCGCCTCGCGGATGGCCGACAGCACGTCCGGCGACAGCTCGCCCGGCGCCGGCTTCAGCTCCATCGACGCGATTTCCTTGCCGCACTTGGCGATCCACTGCTGGCCGGTGGTTTTGGAGCCGTCGGGGTGGTTGGCGACCAGGCTTATCTTGTCCAGCGTCGCCGGCAGCACCTGCCCGCGCACGGCCAGGATGCGGTTCATCTCGCGGATGGCGGATCCGAAGTCGTTCTGGATGATGGCGAGCACGGTGATGAAGAGGTTGCCGAAGGAGTGGCCGGCGAATTCGCCCTCGGGAAAACGGTATTGCAGCAGACGCGCCATCGACGGCGAGGTGTCGGAGAGGGCGACGAGGCAGTTCCGGATGTCGCCCGGGGGGAGCATGTCGAAATCGAGGCGGAGGCGGCCGGAGCTGCCGCCGTCGTCGGCGACGGAGACGATGGCGGTGATGCGCTGCGAATAGTCGCGGATGCCGGAGAGGAGCGTCGACAGGCCGGTGCCGCCGCCGAAGCAGACGAAGCGCGGGCCTTGTTCGAGGCGGTTGTACTGGTAGGCGATTTCGCCCAGGCCGCGGGCGTCGTCGGCGCGGCGGAGCATCTTCTCGATGCGGCGGACAAGGCGGTAGATGCCGACGAAGACGGCGACCATGCCGGGGACGAGGAAGACGACGGCGATGGCGTAGGGGTCGAAGCCGAAGGGCTGGGCGTCGGGCATGAAGACGCCCAGGGTGAGGAACATCGCGCCGATGAAGAGGATGATGAGGCCGATGGTGATGAGGAAGACCCAGCGTTTGATGTGCATCCCGGGGCGGAGCCAGCGCCAGTTGGCCATAGCCTAGTCCTCGCTGTCGGAATCGTCGAGGAAATCGGCGATCTGCCCCGCGTTCGCCGCCTTGAGGAGAAGGTTGCGGAAGTCTTTGTTGCGGAATTTCCGGCTGATGTGGGCGAGGGCCTCCAGATGGCGGTCGGCGCAGTCGCGGTTGGACAGGAGCAGGATGAAGAGGTTGACCGGTTCGCCGTCGGGGGCGCCCCAGTCTATGCCCTCAAGGCTGCGGCCGAACACGCCCACCAGGCCGCGGACGCCGGGATGCTTGGCGTGGGGGATGGCGAGGCGCAGGCCCTGATTCACCGCGGTGGAACCGAGCTCCTCGCGGTGGAACAGGGCCGACAACACGCCTTCGCGCAATTCGCCGGAGACGACATGGGAGGAAAACAACACTTCGGCAAGCTCGCTGACGGCCTCGGACTTGGTGGAGGCGGAGAGGTTGGCGATGATTCTTTCCGGACCGATGAAATCCTTGAACTGCATCTCTCGTTTCCTCTGGGGCTTGTTGCCGAATGCGGGCCGCTGCGACGAAAAACCGTTCCTGCAGGAGTGAGCCTCGGGTTCTCAGGGCATATCGCGATCTTCGGCCTTGGCGCGGCGGCGCACCGATTCGCGCTCCTTGGATTTGCGCAGTTGCCGCTCGGCCTTGCCTTCGGCGACGTCGACCGCCGCCTGGATGGTGTCGCCCTGCACCTCGATGACGATGGAATCGCGGTTGTCGATGTGGATGACGAGTTCACAGGTGATGAACCGCTCTTCGGCCTTGATCACCGCTTCTATGCTTTGCGCCCTGGAGTTGAACTTCTCCAGCTTGGCGAACTTTTCCTTCGCGTAATCGCGGATGTCCTGGGGAATTTCGATCTTCTTGGCGGTGATTTGAATGTTCATCCTTTTCCTTCCGAAAGCAGCATGAAAAAGAGGCGGGCAACCGGTCGCCTGCGCCTCGGCATCGGGGAAGCCCCCGGGGCTGTCTACCGTATCTCCAGATCGATGTTCCTCTGCGCCCCCATGATGTCGAACAGCCAGCCGACGTCGGGGGTGGCCTTGAGGAGAATGCGCTTTTTCAGCCGCGACGCCTTCAGCACCAGCGCGCTCAGGCAGCCGAGAAACGACGAGGAGATGAAGCTCACCGCCGTCAAATCCACCTCTATCCGGCCGCGCCGCGTCTCTAGGACGTCGCGGCAGGCGGCGTCGAAGGCTTCCAGATATTCCCAATACATGTCGCCGTTGGCGCGGAGCACGCCCTTCTCCACCGTAAAGGGCTCCTCTTCGCTGGCGGGGGTGCGGTTCAGGTGGTGCGCGGCCATGCTCTGGACTCCCTTCTCTCCCTCCCTCCTTCTCCATAGTATGCATCACCGGAGAGGCGTTGTCAATATCCCTGTATCGCGTGATTTATCGGCGTGGAGACGCGCATCCCCCGGCCGGGGGACGCGCGTCCCCGGGGCCGGCGCGCGGCGCCGAGAAAAAAAGTCCGGGAAAAGCGGGGGCGCGCCCGGGCGGGCGTCACCGGGCGTTTCTGGCGTCGTCCGGCGCGTCGTCCGCCTGATCGGCGGGCGGAAGGATGGTCGGGAGATCGGACATTTCCTCTTCCAGCGCCTTGATGAAGGGGCCGAAACGCTTCTGGTTTTCGGGATCGGCGTCGAGAAGCAGGCGATGCGCGGAATGGATCTGCTTCTGCCTGGCGTAGGGGTCGGTGGTCGGATGCAGGGTGGTCGTTTTCTCGCCGTTGGCGGCGGGGAATTCGCCTTCGTGGATGGAGACCATGTGCAGCACGCCCAGCATCTTCAGGAGGCGCATGTTTTCGCTCGACACATTGACCAGGCAAAACCAGCCGAAACGGGCCTTCACCTGCGTCGACAGCCCGATGAAGGTCCCCATGAAGGTGGAGTCCATGCCGTCGCAGCGGGCGAGATCGATGACGAAATTGGCGAATCCCGTCTTCAACTGGCTCTCCACAAACGCCTGGAGCGTGGGAGCGAGGAACATGTTTCCCAAACCGACGACCTGGACGAGCACGGCATCCTCAGCCCGGGATACGTGCAGTCTATTGCCGGGACCGGGCAGCGGGGATGTCATCTGCGCCATCCTTTCTTCTCTTGGGGCGAATCGGGAGTAAAAGCGCTCCAGCACGGCTGGTTCCCTTTGCGAAAAGAGCGAGCCCGGAAATGGCTATGGAGATCTCCCCGCGGTCCACCCACGCCGCGCGGGTCGCCACACCGGACACTTCTTGATACTATACGATCCGTGAATAGGGTTGTAAAGTGACAATCCCCGGTTTTTCCCGGTAATTTGTCATTGAAATAGATAACTTTTTCCTTGTTTAAACCAAAATCTTGTTTGAATAGAGAGTTGCGCAATCGTTTCCGTGCCGGAAAAAATCGCGCTTTTTTGAAGACACACTTGCCATTTCCGCCATTTGCCTGTATCTTGGGGATGTGAGCGCGGCGGGTGCGCCGCGCGTTCCACGCCAAGGGAGAGCGGTATGGCTCAGGACTGTATTTTCTGCAACATCGTCAGCGGGGACATCCCTTCCACAAAGGTTTATGAGGACGACGATTTCCTCGTCTTCAAGGACATCAATCCCGCCGCGCCGGTGCATCTCCTGGCGATCCCGAAACGCCATATCGCCAGGTTGTCGGAGGCGCGGCCGGAAGACGCCGGCATCCTCGGCCGGCTCATGCTGACTGTCGGCGCCGTCGCCCGCGAGCAGTCGCTGGATGCATACCGTCTCATCATTAATGACGGCGCGGGAGCCGGCCAGACCGTCTTCCACCTCCACGCCCATATCCTCGCCGGCAGACAGTTGAGCGAGAAGTTGATCTGAGGGCCGGACTATACGGAATCTGCAACAAAAAACGTCAACCGCGCGGCATTATCGCCGTCATCTCTCCAGGAGCCGCACATGTCCACTGCAAACATTGTCGGGCAACGCATCAAAGCCATTCGCGAAAAACGCCAGATGACCACCCAGGATCTCGCCGCCGCCATCCCCGGCGACGCCGAGGGGAACGTCCTGCTGATTGAAAGCCTGGAGCGGGGCGATCTCGTCCCCTCCCTCACGCCCCTTCTGCAAATCGCCCGCGCCCTGGGCGTCCGGCTTGGCAGCTTCCTGGACGACCAGATCGGCAACGCCATCGTCATGACCAAATCCCGCGACGTGGCGGCGACGTCGCGGTTCGTCGGGTCGAATCTTGGGGAGCGCCAGGCGGAGCTTGCGTTCCACTCCCTCGCCGCCAACAAGGCCGACCGCCACATGGAGCCGTTCCTCATCGACGTCCAGCCGCACCACGGCGAGGCGGTGCTGTCCACGCACGAGGGGGAGGAGTTCATTTACGTGCTTGAGGGCGCGATAGAGCTTGCCTACGGCAAGGAGACGTACACGATCGCCGCCGGGGATTCCCTCTATTACGATTCCATCGTGCCGCACCATCTGCACGCGGCGGGCGACGCGCCGGCGAAAATCCTGGCGGTGGTGTACGCGCCGTTTTAGGATCTCCGCTGTTCAGGCATCCTATGCCCAGTTCTCCACGGTCAAGGCGGGAATGCGGGTGAATTCCCGGATGTTGTTGGTTATCAGCGTAAGACCGGACGCCAGGGCGTGGGCGGCAATCCATAAATCATTGTTGCCGATTGACTGGCCGCGCTTCTCCAGTTCGGCGCGCGCATTGCCGTAATGAACTCCGCACTCCGGCGGCATGGGCAGCACGGGGACCAGAGACGTGAACGCGTCCAGCACCTTGCGGACCTGCCGCGTCTTTTGGCTTTTTGCCGCGCCGTACAGCAATTCTCCCCACGTGACTACGGAAATGACGGTCTGGCCGGGGCTAAGCGTTTGGAAACGCGCCAACACCGACGGCGGCGCCTGCCGCTGGATATAGATGCAGATATTGGTATCCAGCATGTATTTGGGCCGGATGGTCATAGCCCGTCCCTCGTCTGCGGCGCCTCTTGGTTGCGAACAGGCAGGAAGTCGTCAGGGAGAGAACGCAAAAGTTCAAACGCGCGCGAAATGTTGTTCGCTTCCGGTGCGCGCAAAATGATTTCGTCGCCCCGGCGGAATATTTCCAACTCGCGGCTCTCTACCCGGAATTCCTTGGGAAGCCGGATGGCTTGGCTGTTTCCCGATGTAAAGACGCGGGCGGTTGTCATGCGGACTCCTTTTTGATGTATATACAATAAGTATATACCATCAATCGCTCCTCGTCAAGAGCATCGCTTCCTTCGTTCGTGACCACTGCCGCAAAACCAGACGGCCGCGCGAAAAAAAACTTGCGGCGGTCGCGCATGAAAATGTATACTACCGGATTCCATTCACCGGGGCCTTTCGCCCCGGAGCTTGTTTTTTGGAGCGGTGTCCATACGCTTCAGTGATATTACCCGACGGAGGTACGCGCACCCATGACCGCAACGCTGGAAACAAACGCCGCCGACATTCTCCTGGCCGACGCGCCCGACCTTGAGGCGCTCTATTACCTCGACACCATCGCCTGCCGCCAGGAAGACTGGAAAAGCGACATAGAAGCCCTCATCCCCAGGCTCGCCGCCGCCGCCGACCCGGAACCCCGGGCCGCCGCCGCCTACAAGGCGCTGGGGAATATGCACGAGGCCCTGAAACACGCCGAAAAAGTGCCGAACCACCCCATCGGCGCCATGATCATCGGCCTGGAGCGGGAAAAGGAGGGCAAACACGAGGAAGCCCTCAAGGCGTTCCAGAAAGCGGCCCAGGGCGCGCCCACCATCGCCCCCTTCGCCCTCAAGCCCATCGATTCGCTCCGCCGCCTCGGCCGTCTCGACGACGCCATGACGATGGCGGAAAGCCAGAAGAAGCAGTTCTCCGACAAGCCGGAACTGGACTTCTACATCGGCCGCGTGCTCGAAGACTCCGGACGCTACCAGGAAGCCCTGGACCACTACCGCCGCTCCATCGACATCGACCCCAACTACGCCGAGTGCCTCTTCCGCGCCGCCTACCTCTCCGATCTGCGCGGTCTGGACAGCCTGGCGAAGGAGTTCTACAGCCGCATCGGCCCCGACTCCAGCCGCGTCTACGTCAACGCCTGCCTCAACCTGGCGCTGATCTACGAGGACGAGGAGGATTACGAAAAGGCCGTCGTCTGCTGCCGCCGGGCGCTCAAAATCGCGCCCCTGAACCGCCGCGCCAAGCTGTTCCTCGCCAACGCCGAGGCGGCGGCGAACATGTACTATTCGCCGGAGGAGACCAAGCAGTCGGAGCGCATGGAGGCGACGCTGCGCATCCCGGTGTCGGACTTCGAGCTGTCGGTGCGCAGCCGGAACTGCCTCGCCAGCATGAACATCACCTGTCTCGGGGATCTCATCAAGCGGACGGAATCGGAAATGCTGGCCTACAAGAATTTCGGCGAGACCAGCCTCCGCGAAATCAAGGAAATGCTCGCCGCCCGCGGCCTCCGCCTCGGCATGATGCGCGAAGACGCCGCCACCCGCCAAGTCATGGAGCGCCAGCGCCGGAACGCCAACACCGAGATCCTGGGCAAAAGCATCGACGAACTGGAACTGGGCGTCCGCGCGCGAAAGTGCATGGAGACCCTGGGCATCGCCACCATCGGCGAACTGGTCGCCAAGACCGAGGCCGAACTCGCCGGCGCCAGGAATTTCGGCCGCGTGTCCTTGACCGAGATCAAGAAAAAGCTGACCGAGATCGGCTTGTCGTTCAAGGAAAGCGACTGATGCCCGGGAGCGCGTCACCTGCGCGGCGCAGACTGATGTTCGGAGAACGCGGCGGTTGCCATCATGGGTAGCCGCCGTCTTTTTGCCTTGTCCGATCCGCACCTGTCCCTCGGCGGGGCCAAGCCGATGCATATCTTCGGCGCCGCCTGGGACAACCATGTCGAGCGCTTGCGGGAGGGGTGGCTGTCCTCGGTGGGGGACGGGGATGTGGTGTTGTGCCCCGGCGACATTTCCTGGGCGATGCGATTCCCCGAGGCGCTGGTCGACCTGACCTGGCTGGCGGCGCTGCCGGGGGAGAAGGTCTTGCTCCGGGGCAACCACGATTACTGGTGGCAGAGCGTGAAAAAGATGCGCGAGGCCGGGCTGCCGCGCCTGCACTTCTTGCAGAACGACTGTCTGGAGCTGCCGGGGGTGACGCTGGGCGGGAGCAGATTGTGGGATTTCCCCGGCATCCGCTGGGGGTATGCGCCGAACGCGGCCGCTATGGAGGCGGGAGAGGAAAAACGGGAAAAGGCGGCGCCGGCGCGCGGGGAGGACGCGGACAAGATCCGCGCGCGCGAGCTGGAGCGTTTGCGGTTGAGCCTCGGGAAAATGGCGGGAAAGGGCGGGGTGCGGGTGGCGATGACGCATTACCCGCCGCTGGGCGAGGACGGGGCCCCGACCATGCTCACCGACGTCATCGGGAGCTTCGGCATCGACATCTGCGTCTTCGGCCACGTGCACGCGCTCCTGGATCGCCCGCACCCGGGCGCGGACGCGACCGTGGGCGGCACCCGCTACGTCCTGGCCGCGAGCGACCACCTCCGGCACCGCCCCCTCCATCTTTGCGATTTATAACCTACAAGGGACAGCGCGATGCCGAAGCTGGACATCCTCGTCGTCGACGACGACCCGGCGCACCTCAAGACCCTCGCCACCCTCATGCGCGACTGGAACTACTCCGTCCACACCGCCTCCGACGGCTCCGCCGCCATCGACCGCTGCCGCGAGCGCTCCTTCGACCTCGTGCTCATGGACCTCCGTATGCCCGGCCTCTCCGGCATCGAGACGCTCGGGCGGATACACGGGTACAACCCCTCCATCCCCGTCATCATCATGACCGCCTACTCCGACGTCGACACCGCCGTCCTCGCCCTCAAGTCCGGCGCCTACGACTACCTCACCAAACCCCTCGACTTCGACGATCTCAAACTCACCCTCGCCCGCGCCCTCGACCACGCCGGCCTCAAAACCGAGAACCGGAACCTCAAGTCCGCCCTCGCCTCCCCCCCGGACGGCTCCCCCCTCGTCGGCTCCGGCAAGGCCATGCGCGAACTCTCGGCCATGCTCGACGCCATCGCCCCCTCCGAGGCGACCGTCCTCGTCACCGGCGAGTCCGGCACCGGGAAGGAAGTGGTGGCCAAGCTCATCCACGCCAAAAGCGCCCGCTCCGCCCGCCCCTTCGTGACCGTCAACTGCGCCGCCCTCTCCGAGACGCTCTTGGAGAGCGAACTCTTCGGCCACGAGAAAGGCGCCTTCACCGGCGCGGAAAAACGCCGCGACGGCCGCTTTCTCGCCGCCGACAAGGGCAGCGTCTTTCTCGACGAAATCGGCGAAATGCCCCTGTCCATGCAGCCCAAGCTCCTCCGCGCCATCCAGGAGCGCGAGATCCATCCCGTCGGCGGCGACGCGCCGACGAAAGTCGACGTCCGCATCATCGCCGCCACCAACCGCGACCTCGCCGACGAGGTCGCCGCCGGCCGTTTCCGCCACGACCTCTTCTACCGCCTGAACGTCGTCACCCTCCACCTCCCGCCCCTGCGCCAGCGCGTCCAGGACATCCCCGCCCTCGCCGGCCATTTTCTCCGCGCCTTGGCGGAGAAGAACGGCAAAGCCATCAAGGGCTTCACCCCCGCCGCGATGGACTGTCTGCTCAAGCACCCCTGGCCCGGCAATGTCCGCGAACTGGAAAACGTCGTCGAACGCGCCGTCGTCCTCCTCGTGGGCGATCACGTGAGCGAGCGCGAACTCCCCCCGAGCATCGCCGGCGCCGGCGGTGACGCCGGCCGCAAGCTCCGCCTCCCGGCCGACATGACGCTGGACGAAATCGAGCGCCAGGCCGTCCGCGACGCGGTGGAGAACGCCGGCGGCAACAAGTCCGAAGCCGCCCGCCGCCTCGGCATCACCCGCAAGACGCTGCTGGCGAAGCTCCGGGACGACGATTATGCCGGAGACGGCCTGAGGTTGTGAAAATGTGGAGAAGAGCAATGCTCACGCGCCGCTGCGCCATCGATCATATTCCCGCCGTCCTCTGGGGCGAAGACCGGGGCGGCCCGCTGTATCTGGCCGTCCACGGAGACATGTCGAACAAGGAGGACACGGTCATCCGCCTGCTGGCGGAACGGGCCGCCGCCGCCGGCGGCCGCGTGCTCAGCTTCGATCTTCCCGAACACGGCGAGAGGAAAGACGCCGGCCTCGCCTGCACGCCGCACCACTGCGTCCCGGAACTGCAAACCGTCATGGCCCACGCGCGCGGCCTGTCTTCCGACATCGGTCTGTTCGCGTGCAGCATCGGGGCGTATTTCAGCCTGGTCGCGTTTCCGGACGTTCCGCTGCGGCAATGCCTGTTCCTCTCGCCGGTGACGGATATGCGCCGCCTCATCGAGGCCATGATGGCGTGGTTTTCCGTGAGCGAAGAGCGATTGCGGGCCGAGGGCGAAATCCCCACCCCCATCGGCAAGACCCTCTCCTGGGAGTATTACCGGTATGTCCTGGCCCATCCCGTCGCGGCGTGGAACCACCCGACGGCGGTGCTTTACGGCGAGCGGGACGCGGTATGCAGCTCCGAGTGGGTGTCGGATTTTTGCCGGCGTTTTTCCTGCGATCTGACGGTGATGCCGGGGGGCGAGCATTTCTTCCATACCGAGGCCCAGGCGGCGTTTTTCCGGGACTGGCTGGAGAGGACGTACAAATAAGAGCGATGCTGTTTTTTCCGCCTCGACGGGATGGAGGGGACTGTTTTGCTCATTATCGGCATTATAACATATTATTAAAAAACGTGTTATGGAAAGTTCCGTACGATCTGGAATCGCATTCCAGATCGTACGGTGCTATATGACGCCTGATCACGCGGGATGCTGGTTGACCGTTGCCGCTCGAAATGCGGATTTCTTTTGCGAACTTTTTGGAAAAAATTTGACAAAGGGCAAACATTGGGGTAATTACTTAATAGCGCTAATTCATAAGCAGCGATAACCGAAGCCTGCTCCCCCATGCTCCCTATTTTCCTCGCTCACAGCCGATCGTCCGCAGGCACGCCGTACCGTCCGCGCATCACGCGTCCATGATGCCGCCAGCGCGTCGCTGGCGCGTCATGACGACAGGTCTTTCCTTTTTTTCGCAGGAGAAGGTATGAAAACAAGAACTGCCTCCATCGTCGCCGTCGTCCTCGGCCTCACGCTCATGGCCGCCTCAGCCTTTGCCGCAGACGGCCAAAAGCGCGTCGTCTTCGTCTCCAAGGGCGTCCATCCCTTCTGGACCACCGTCGCCGGCGGCGTCGAGCACGGCGCCAAGGCCAACGATCTCGACTGCACCGTCCTCCACCCCGACCGATCCGACAACGCCGAGCGCCAAGTCACCTACATGTACGACGCCATCGCCACCAACCCCGACGCCATCATCCTCGCCCCGGTCGAAATGGACGCCCTCGTCGCTCCCTGCCAGGACGCCATGAAGAAGGGCATCCCCGTCATCCTCGTCGACACCACCATCAGCACCGACGACTACCTCATCGGCTTCGCCACCAACAACGAAAACGCCGGCCGCCTGGCCGCCGACGCCATGGCCGAGCGCATCGACGGCAAGGGCAAGGTGTTCATCCTCTCCACCAACGCCGCCGCCAGCTCCGACTCCGCCCGCGAGCGCGGCTTCCGCGAACGCGTCGCCGAAAAATACCCCGATATCAGCGTCATCGGCTCCTTCTATCACGAGGGCAACATGTCCGTCGCCACCACCCAGACCCTCGACACCATCATGGCCAACCCCGACATCGCCGGCTTCTACTGCATCAACGACTACTCCACCGCCGGCTGCGGCAACGGCCTCATCCAGGCCAACCGCACCGACATCAAGATCATCGGCTTCGACGCCAACGAAGACCTTGTCGCCCTGATGGAAGACGGCGTCGTCGACGCGCAGATGGTGCAGCAGCCGGTCAGGATGGGCGAACTGGGCGCGCAGGCGGCCGCCCGCTTCTTCAAGGGCGAACTGAAAATGGCTGACGCCCCCTACGGCATCCAGGACACCGGCTGCACCGTGGTCCCCAAGGAAAAGGTGAACGACCAGGACATGCAGAAGCTGCTCTTCCCGCTGAACTTCTTGTAGGGAACCCCGTGGTCGACCCCGGCGCGGCGGCTTCCCGGCCTTTGGAGCCGCCGCCGCCCGGGGGTTTTCTCCCGTTGTCCACTGTCCCGTGAAAGAGAACGGCATGGAACAGCCACTTCTCCGCATGGAAGGCATCACCAAGCGCTTCCCCGGCGTCGTCGCGCTGGACGATCTTTCGCTCGATCTGCGGGCGGGCGAGGTGCACGCCCTTCTGGGCGAGAACGGCGCCGGCAAATCCACCCTCATCAAGGTGCTCTACGGCGTCTACCGGCCGGACGCTGGTTCAATAGCCATCGACGGCCGGCGGGTCCTGGTCGAGGACGCGCAGCACGCCGCGAAGCTGGGCATAGGCGTCGTGTTCCAGGAACTGAACATCTGCACCCACCTGGACGTCGCCAACAACATCTTCCTCGGCCGGCCGAAAAACACCCTGGGCGTAATCGACGACGGCTGGCTCCGGCGGGAGGCGGCGAAGATACTCGCCGACACCATCAAGCTGGACATCGACCCCGGCCGCCTCGCCAAACACCTGAGCATCGCCGAGCAGCAGATGGTGGAGATTGCCAAGGTCGTCTCCCGGGGCTGCCGCATCATCGTCTTCGACGAACCGACCTCCAGCCTCACCGACAACGAAATCGAACACCTGTTCGAGATCATCCTCGACCTGAAGCGGCGGGGCGTCGGGATCATCTACATCTCGCACCGGCTGGAGGAGCTGCCGCGCATCGCCGACCGCGTCACCGTCCTCCGCGACGGCCGCCACGTCCAGACCATGAACTACAAGGACACCGACAACGACAAGCTGATCAGCCTCATGGTCGGCCGCGAACTCACCAACAAATTCCCCCGCCATACGCGCAGCATCGGCGAGGTGGCGCTCGAAGTGAAAAACCTCCGCCAAGGCGGCGGGCTGGACGTCCGCGGCCTCACGGTGCGGGCCGGCGAAATCGTGGGGCTGGCCGGGCTGGTGGGCGCGGGGCGCACCGAGTCCATGCGCGCGCTGTTCGGCGTGGACCCGGCGGACGAGAAGGAGGCGGTGCTGTTCGGCAAGACCATGCGCTTCCGGAGTCCCCGCGAGGCGATTGACGCCGGGTTCGTGTACATGACGGAGGACAGGAAGCTGTTCGGCCTGTGCCTGGGGCTGGACGTCGAGTCCAACATCAACCTGGCGTCGCTGCGGCAACTGTCCGGCGCGGGGGTCATGAACGAGCGGAAGGCGCGGGACAACGCCGAGTCCTTCCGCAGCCGCCTCGCCATCAAGACCCCCGGAATCGCCGCCAAGGCCAAGAACCTCTCCGGCGGCAACCAGCAGAAGGTCATCCTCGCCAAATGGCTGTCGCGGAGCGCCAGGGTGCTGGTGTTCGACGAGCCGACGCGCGGCATCGACGTCGGCGCCAAATACGAAATCTACAAGCTGATGAACGAGCTCTCGGATCAGGGCATCGGCATCATCATGATTTCCTCGGAGCTGCCGGAGATTCTGGGCATGAGCGACCGGGTGGTGGTGTTCCGGGAGGGGAGGATAGCCGCCTCCCTGGACATCGCGGAAGCCAATTCTGAAGTGATTATGCAATACGCCACCGGCGTGCGGACGCAGGAATCCGGTTTGTCCTCGTAAACGGGAGCATGGGAAACATGCGGGAACTCATCGTCAACATCATGAACAACAGGGCGCTCAAGGCGCTCGGCCCCTTCAGCATCCTGATAGGCGTCTTCGCCGTCCTTCTCATCTCCACCCCGGTCTTCCGCAACCCCGACAATATCCTCCAGGTGTTGCTGTCCGCGTCGGTGTACGTGATGCTGGCGATGGGGATGACCTTCGTCATGGTCGGCGGTTGCATCGATCTGTCGATGGGCTCGATCGTGGGGCTTGCCGGAGGCGTCTCGCTCCTGGTCCTGCGGCACTTCCAGGCGCCGCTCTGGGTCGCGGTCGCGGCCGGCATCGCCGCCGGCATGATCTGCGGCGCGATCAACGGCTTCATGGTGACGAAGATGGGGCTTATCTCGTTCATCGCCACCCTGGGCAGCATGTGGATTTTCCGCGGAACGCTGCAACTGATCTCGGCCGGGCAGACCGTCACCATCCGCCGCGCCGTCCCCAAGGCGGTGGAGGAGAGCGTCATGTTCCTGGGCAGCGGCCGCGTCCTGGGCATTCCGGTGCCGGTGTACATCTTCGTCGTCCTGGCGATACTCCTGTCCTTCATCCTCCGCCGGACGACCTTCGGCCGCAGCCTCTACGCCGTCGGCTCCAACCCCGAGGCCGCCCGGATGTCGGGCATCAGCAACAAGTGGACCATCTTCAATTCCTTCGTCCTCGCCGACGCCCTGGCGGGGCTGGCCGGCGTGCTGCTGGCGGCGCGCATGGTCAGCGTGCAGGCCAACTCCGGCGACGGCTACGAGTTTGAAGGCATCTTCGCCTCCGTCGTCGGCGGCACCAGCATGGCGGGGGGCGAGGGCACGGTCCTGGGGGCGCTGGTGGGCGCCTGCGTCGTCGCCCTGCTCCGGAACGGCCTGAACCTGAACGGCGTCAATTCGTTCTGGCAGCGCGTCATCCTCGGCGTCATCATCGTCATCGCCGTCTATATCGACACCCTGCGCACGCACCGGAGCCGCGAAGGGGCGTGACCCTCTCCCGGGAAACAACCACATTCGCCAAGGATACGCCCGCATATGGAACTGCAACTCGCTCTCGACGTCGTCACCGCCAAACAAGGCATGGAAGCCGCCGCCGCCGTGGCCGACCTCATCGACGTTCTTGAACTGGGCACCCCCTTCGTCCTCGCCAATCCGCTGGAGATCATCGGCGAATTCAAGCGGGCGCTCCCCGGGGTGAAGATTCTCGCCGACTACAAAATCATGGACGGCGGCGCCATCCTCGCCGGCATGGCCGTGGACGCCGGCGCGGACATCGTCACCGTCTCCGCCCGCACCTGGGACGGCACGATAGAGGAAGTCGTGCGCGAGGCCGGGGCCAGAGGCGCCAGGACGCTGGTGGACATGATGGGCGTGCCGGACGCTGAAATCGCCCGGCGCGGCAGGGAAGTCGCGGCGCTGGGGCCGGACTACATCTGCGTCCACCGGGCGGTGAGCGTCCGGGGGGCGTCCAGCCCCGAGGAGCCGCTGCGGATTCTCCGCGACGCCGTCGGCGCCGCGAACATCGCCGTCGCCGGCGGCATCACCCTGGAGACGCTGGCGAAAATCGTCCCCTTCCGCCCCGATCTGGTCATCGTCGGGAGCGCCATCGCGGCCGCCCCGGACCCGCGAGCGGTCGCCCTCGCCATGCGGGAGATGATGGAGGACGCTCGATGAACTCGGTGGAATTTTCCCTGGCCCAGATCGACATCGTCCGCCGCCAGGTCGCCGGCGTCAGCCCGGCCGTGTGCGAAATGCTGGCGGATGAAATGCGCGCCGCCCGGCGCGTCTTCGTCGCCGGAGCCGGCCGCACCCTGCTGTCCATGAAGATGTTCGCCATGCGGCTGATGCAGACCAACCACCCGGCGTTTCTGGTGGGCGAGGTGTGCACGCCCGCCGTCGGCCGGGGCGATCTGCTCATCGCCGGCTCGGGAAGCGGCGGGACGGCGGTGACGCTGGAGGTGGTCCGGAAGGCCAAAAAACACGGCGCCCGCGTCGCCCTCATCACCGCCAATCCGGAAGGGAGCATCGCCGCCGAAGCCGGCATCGTGCTGGCCATACCGCCGCCGCCGGCCGGGGACGCGGCGGACGCGGCGTTCATGACGCGCAATCTGCCGGGGAATTTTTTCGAGACCGCCTGCCTGCTCGTCGCCGACGGCCTGATCGCCCGCATCATGGAGCGAGAGGAGCTGGGGTGGGCGGACATCATGCGGAACCACGCCAATCTGGAGTAGCGGGGCCGATCCGGTTTCCGGGAGAACACTGTTGTCCGACAATGCCGTTGCCTTCGATCTGGTATCCATCGGCGATCTGATGATCGACTTCACCAGCGCCGGCGCGAGCGCATCGGGGATGCTCCTCTTCGAGCGCAATCCGGGCGGCGCGCCCATGAACGTCGCCGCCCAGCTCTCCCGCCTCGGCGGCAGGGCGGCGGCGGTCGCCTGCGTCGGGGCCGACGAGCACGGCCAGTTCTTGCGCGAAACCATGCGCGGCCTGGGCGTCGACGTCGCCAACGTCCGCGCCTCGGCCGAACAGGGAACCCGGCTCCTCTTCGTCTATTTCCGGGACGGGAACGACAGGTATTTCACCGACTACCGGGGGTCGCGGGCGGATCTGGAGATCCCGCCGGACGACGTCGACTACCGCCCCGTCGCCCGCGCCCGGGCGCTCCTCCTCTCGCCCCTGTGCAACACCCGGGGCCGGCCGATATGGGAGACCGCCCGCCGCGCCCTGGCCCAGGCGGAGCGCCACGGCGTCCCCCTCGCCTTCGACGCCAACTACCGCTTCCCCTACGAGGACGACGCGCAGCGCCAGCTCGACGTCGAGACCATCCTCAAGGCCAACATCCTGAAAATGACGGCCGAGGAATTCGCCTACTATCTGGGCGAGGACGACATCGCGCGCGGCAGCGAGCGGCTCCTGGCCGGCAACGCCCGCATCGTGGCGGTGAGCATGGGCCGGGACGGAAGCTTCCTCCGCACCCGGCGCGGATACGCCTACCGCCCCGCCTACGCCGTGCCCGCCGTCGACACCACCGGGGCGGGGGATTCCTTTATGGGCGCGCTTCTGTATACTCTAACCCGGCCGGGGACGGACGCGGAGACGCTCTCCGGCGACGATCTCGGCCGCATCGCCGATTTCGCCAACGCCTGCGCCGCCGCCTCGACGACCCGGCGGGGAGCCCTTCTGGCGATGCCGGACATGGAGGAGGCGGAACGGGTGATGCGCTCCGTCCCCCGCGCCCCTTCCGTCATGTGAGGAAAAATCGACCGCTGTGGACAAAAACGGGAAAAATCTGGACGACCTGCAGGATCTGAACCGATCCTCCATCATCCGCCATCTGGCCATGCACGAGGGCTGCTCCCGCGTCGAACTGGCCAAGACCACCGGCCTGAAGCAAGCCTCCATCACCAAGATCATGCGGGCCTTGGTGGAGAACGGCGTGGTGGCCGAGACCGGCTTCACCGAGGGCCTCAAGGGCCGCCGCTCCATCGGCTTGTCGCTCAACTATTCCAAATACCTGGTCGTCGGCGTGAAAATCGCCTGGGAGCGATTGAGCGCGGGCGTGTTCGATTTGCGCGGGCGGGTCATCGGCGACATTTTCAGTTGCTCCGTCGATCACCTGAACCTCGCCAACGCCGGGGAAGCCGTCCGCCGCGTCGCGGACGCCATCGGGAAATTCCGGCGGCGCCATCCGAACCTCGCCGCCGTCGGCGTCGCCGTGCCCGGTCCCTTCCACCGCGAGGAAGGCTCGGTGTACATCACCCGGGAAGGCAGCGGGGACCGGGTGTATTTTCCCCTTCTGGAGCAAATCCGCGCGCGCGTCCCGCTGCCCGTCGTCATGGACCACGACGCCAACGCCGGCGCATTGGGCTACTGGTGGTTCCGGACCAACTGCGACACCGGGATGGCGCTGCTGTACCTGCTCGCGAGCGAGGGCATCGGCGGCGGCGTGGTGTCCCGGGGGCGGATATTCACCGGCCAGCGCGGGCATTCGTCCGAGATGGGCCACATGGTGGTGGAGTTCGGCGGCAGGAAGTGCGTGTGCGGCGGGCGGGGCTGCCTCGACGCCTACGCCAGCAGCATCGCCGTCGAGGGACAGGCCGCGAAGCTGCTGGCGGAGCATCCCGGGAGCGCCCTGTCGGGAACGCGCCGTCTGGGCATCGGGGAAATCTTCGCCGCCATGCGCCGCGGCGACGGACTGGCCCGAGATCTCGTTCGCGACGCCGGCGTCAACATGGGGCGGGGGTTTGCGTCGCTTATCCCGATTTTCGATCCAGACCTCGTCGTCATCGGCGACTTGATGGCCGGCGGCGGCGACGTCCTTCTGGAGGGAATAGACGACGCGCTCGGGCGGTTTCTCTCGCCCTTCTACAAAAAGCCGCGCATCGTCCTGGCCGATCCCGGGGACGATCTGGTCCTGCTGGGGTCGGCCGCCATAGCCATCGATCATGTGTACAACCATCCCACCGAATTGCTCATGCCGGACGCGGAGGCGGGACGCGCCGCCGCGCGGCCACAGGAAGGAACGACGCGGAAATGAATGACGACGAGACGCTCGTGCGGGAATGCCGGGAACTGGCGCTGCGGGAAGTCGGGAACGCGTTGGCGGCGGTGCCGGACGCCGGGACCGTGGCGTTCATGATGGCATTGGAGCGGGCGGAGACGATTTTCTGCGTCGGCGTGGGCCGGGTCGGCCTTGCCGTGTCCGCCCTGGTGAAGCGGCTGAACCACCTCGGGCTGTCGGCGTACATGGTGGGCGATTTGTCCGAGCCGGCGGCGACGGAGAGGGATCTCCTGGTGGTCGCCTCGGGGTCGGGCGAGTCGGCCGTTCCCGTCGCCATCGCCGGCGTCGCGGCGGCGAAGGGGGTCCCCATCGCCTACATCGGCTCCAACATGAACAGCAGCGTGGCGCGGCTGGCGTCGGTGACGGTGCGGATCCCCGTCGCCACCAAGCTGGCGCTGCCGGACGAGGTGCCGTCGGCCCAGATCATGAGCAGCCTTTTCGAGCAGTCGCTCCTGCTGTACGGCGACATCGTCGCCCTCGCCTATTCCCGCAAAAAGGGGTTGGATCTGCACGCGCTGTGGCGGCGGCACGCGAATCTCGAATAGGGGAGCGGTTTTTTTTCCAGATACGCCGCCACGCACCGGGAAAGGAATTCTCGCCATGTTCACAATGATGTCGCCGTCGCTTATCTGCATGGACTTGTGCAATCTTGAGCGCGACGCGCGGGCGCTGGAGGAGGCCGGCGCCGCCATGCTCCACGTCGATATCGTGGACGGCCGCTTCAGCCCCAGCCTGCCTATGGGACTGGACGTCGTCCGGCAGTTGCGGAAAAAGACGCGTCTGCCGTTCGACGCCCACGTCATGGCGATGGACAACGACTTCATCATCGATCAACTGGTGGACATCGGCGTCTCCAGCCTGTGCTTCCAGGTCGAGACCGAGCGCCATCCCGCCCGGCGTCTCGACCATCTGCGCCGGAACGGCGTCCGGCCGGGTCTGGCGCTGTCGCCGACGACGCCGCTGTCCGTCCTCGACTACGCCCTCGAACTCTGCGATTTCGTGCTCCTGATGATGATCAACCCCGGCTACGCCGGCCACGGCGGCGAGGCGCGGTATGGTTTCATGCTCAGGAAAATACGCGATCTGCGGACGATCATCCGGGAGAGCGGCCGGGATGTCCGCATCGAGCTGGACGGCCGGGTGCGGACGGAGGATCTGCTGGAACTGCGGGAGGCGGGAGGCGACGTTTTCGTCGCCGGGACATCCTGCTTCTTCTCGGGCGATAAGCCGCTGGCCGAGAATATCCGCCTGTTCAAGGAGCGGTTCGCATAACACAGGCTACATCCGCCGGTGCAGCATCAGGGTGTCGGCCACGGTTGCGAAGCCGAGGCCGTCGTAGAGCGCCAGGGCCGGCTGGTTGTCGGCGTAGACGTGGATCTCGATGCTTTCGCCGCCTATCGTGCGCACGTGCTCCATCAGGCGGGAAAGGTTGATGCCGGCATAGCCTTTGCGCTGCTGGTCATAGGGCGTGTTGACGCCGAAGAGGGAAAACACGGCCTGGCCCTGATGCCGGGATTCCGCTTCCATGAAGCCGAAAATGGCGCGGGACAGGAGCTGTCCGTTCTGGCGGGACAGGGCGTGATCGTAGAGTTCCCGTCCGCGGAACACCCGATCCAGCCAGGTGTTTTCCGTCCGTTTGGCGATGTGGAAGCCGCATCCTGGCGGGATCGGGCGCGGCCGGGACCCGCGGATATCGGCCCGCATGACCCGCGACTGGCGGACCACCTCGAAGCCGGCGCGGCGGAACAGGCGGTAGACGTCCGGTTCGTTCATGAACACGCCCGAGCGTTCGGAGCCGTCGGCGAGGGTGTTGAAGGCGTAGCCGAAGGGCCACGCGCCCAGGGCGTCGACGATGTCCGGCCGCGGCCGGAACGTCTCCATCGTCCGCAGCGCGGCCGCGAGGAGCGCGGCGCCCACGCCGTGCCGGCGGTAGGGGGCGTCGACCATGACGGCCTCGACCACGCCGGCCCGGGGGTAGCCGTCTTCCCTGAGCTGGTTGCAATGGATAAAGCCGATGAGGGCGTTCGACGGGCGGTGGTGGGCGGTGAGGAAGCGCCCCGTCGGGTTGCCGGCCGGGACGAGCAGCCGGGCGAGGAGGGCTGCGGACCAGGGGAAGAAATCGTGCCGCGCCGTGGCGTTGCCGTTCCACAGGCGCGCGATTTCTCCCAGGATGTCCGGGGTCGGCGCGCTGATTTGAATGTGGTAGTCCATCGCAGCGCTCTAATCCCCGCCGCAGGCGGCGCATTCCTCGTCGGCGGCGCAGGCGGCGCAGCGCCGGTCGTGCTCGGCCAACTCGTGCGCGAAGGAATTGGCCGTCCGGCACAGCAGATCGAAGTGGGGGCCGATAATGTCCTCCGCCCCGTCGTGGGTGCCGAAAAGGCCGTGCTTCTCCACAAGCTCCCGGAGAATATGGGGATGATCGATCTGCGGACACGGCCGACGCCGGTCCTGATCGAACGGCGCTTTCCCCCGCATTTCCCGGAACGCCGCCGATCGCAGACACTCCCCCAGCGTCTTCTCGTGCACCGAATCCTTGGCGAAATGGACGAACACGCACGGCTCCACATAGCCCCTCGCGGTGACGTGGGCGTAACGCCGGCCCCAGGCGATGCAGCCGTCCACGGCGTCGCCGTCGTTCCAGAAATCGAAGACCAGAAGCGGCTTTTCCCGCCGGGCGGCGAGGATGGCCTCGCGGCGCTCCACCCGCTGCTTGCCGGTGGGCACCAGGCTCATGTCCGGATCGCGGCCGATGGGGATGTACTGGAAGACCCAGCCGAAGGCGGCGCCGTGGGCGATCATTTCGTCCATGAATTCGGCGGAGCAGGCGGTTTCGTGGTTCTTTTTCGTGTGGGTGAGGCTGTAGCCGAAGAGGACGCCGCGCTCCGTCAGCCGGTCCATAGCGGCCAGCACGCCGTCATACGCGCCTTTTCCCCGGCGGGCGTCGGTGGCGTCGCGGTTGCCCTCGATGGAGATGGCGGGATAGATGTTGCCGAGTTTGCCGAAACGCGCCGCCATATCGTCGTCGATGCGCTGGCCGTGGGTATAGACCATGAAGAACATGTCGTCGAATTCGGCCGCGATTTCCTCCAGATGGGGCCAGTAGGTCGGCTCGCCGCCGGAGACGGCGATGAAGTGGATGCCCATGTCGTCCCGGGCTTCGGTCAGGATTTCCCGCACTTTTTCCACCGACAGCGACTGCTCCTTGGGGTATTTCCAGGCGTAGCAGCCGGTGCAGCGGAGATCGCAGGCCATCGAGGGGGAGACGAGGAGGAAGAACGGCGGATTCTCGCCGTGCCTGGCCCGGTATTCGGCCCGTTTTTCGTCGCCGACGTGGATGGTGTTGAAAAAGAGGTTGAAGGCCAGCTTTTGCTGGGTGGCTTTGGACAGCTTGGGGAATTTCCGCTTCGCCATGTCGAAGAAGCCGCGCGCGGCGTCGACGCGGCGCTGGAGATCGGCGGCCGAACCGGTGTGCTGCTCCGACATCCTCTTGATGCCGGCGGCGCTGAATTTGTCCATCATGGAGATGAGAAGGTCGGGCGAATGCTGCGACAGGGCGGGGAGGAAGGTGGACATTCCCTTGCCCAGAAGATAGTTTTTCAAGGTGTTGATGCTTGCCATGAAACGCCTCCCGGTTGTGCGGGACCGGGGATGCCCGGCCGAGCGTAAGAGC
>QMCE01000607.1_pt1 | contig 24132 bp, 18 predicted proteins | sample 1821851 | NCBI WGS metagenome assembly QMCE01 (sample SAMN09453174, study PRJNA476694) | Termite gut metagenome, whole genome shotgun sequencing project. | isolation source: worker | host: Odontotermes sp. | place: South Africa:Pretoria | collected 2016-01-28 | reverse complement strand
AAAATCGCGGTGATTGACTGCGGGATCAAGTCCGGCCTTATCCGCTGTTTGCTTGAGCGGAATGTCGAAGTTGTCCGCGTTCCGTGGAATCACGATTTAAGCGGCATTGACTATGACGGACTGCTCCTTTCCGGCGGCCCCGGCGATCCGAAAGAATGCGGAAAAACAATCGCCACAGTACGCAAGGCATTTACCACCGGCAAACCGGTTTTCGGCGTTGCGCTGGGAAACGAAATTATGGCGCTTGCCGCCGGAGCGGACACCTACAAACTCCCCTTCGGCCACCGGGGACAAAATCAGCCGTGCTTGGAAACCGGCACAAAACGCTGTTACATTACCAGCCAAAGCCACGGCTATGCGGTGCGCGGCGACACATTGCCCCGCGACTGGGAGACGTGGTTCGTCAACGCCAATGACGGCACTGTCGAGGGAATACGCTCGCTTAAATTTCCGTTTACGGCAGTACAGTTCAACCCCGAAGGCTGTCCCGGCCCCCGTGACACCGAATTTCTCATTGACGGCTTTATAGATCGCGTAACGGAATTCAAAAAAGATTCCGGCAAAAACGCGGGAGGAATTAAATGAAAGAAAATGTGCGGAAAGTTCTTGTCCTCGGTTCAGGGGGACTCAAAATAGGGCAAGCGGGAGAATTCGATTATTCCGGTTCGCAGGCGCTCAAAGCATTACGCGAAGAAGGCATTAAAACCGTTTTGATAAATCCCAATATCGCCACGATTCAAACCAGCGAAGGCATGTCCGATTCGACTTACTTTCTTCCGGTCACGCCTGAATATGTCAGGCAGGTTATTGAAAAGGAAAAACCCGACGGACTTTTGCTCGCGTTTGGCGGACAGACAGCTCTGAACTGCGGAGTCGCGCTGAACAGGGACGGCACGCTGGACAAATACGGGGTGAAAGTCCTCGGCACGCCGGTAAAAACCATCGAAGATACCGAAGATCGCGAGTTGTTTGTAAAAAGACTGAATGAAATCGGCGCATTAACTCCGCGCAGTGTCGCCGTTACCGATACGGATTCCGCGGCGGAGGCGGCAAAGGAAATCGGCTATCCGGTAATGGCGCGTGTCGCTTACGCGCTGGGCGGCGCGGGTTCAGGCATCTGCCGCAATGAAGCCGAGCTGCGCCGCCGTTGTGACCGGGCATTCGCTCGCACCAGCGAAATCAGCGAAGCGCCGCAAGTGCTGGTCGAAGAATGGCTCGGCGGCTGGAAAGAAATCGAATACGAAGTTGTCCGTGACGCTTATGACAACTGCGTCACCGTTTGCAACATGGAAAATTTTGATCCGCTGGGTATTCACACCGGGGAAAGCATCGTTGTCGCGCCCACGCAGACGCTGACCGATTCCGAATGCGGCAAACTCAGAAAAATCGCCATCGACGTTATACGCCATCTGGGAATTGTCGGCGAGTGCAATATCCAATACGCGCTTGATCCCAATTCGGAAGATTACCGCATTATCGAAGTGAACGCCCGCTTGTCCCGCAGTTCCGCGCTCGCGTCAAAGGCGACCGGATACCCGCTGGCATTCGTAGCGGCGAAAATCGCTCTCGGCTATTCACTGGTTGACATTGAAAACAGAATTACCCGCGTGACAAAAGCGTGTTTCGAGCCGGCGATTGATTATATCGTCGTAAAAGTTCCCCGCTGGGATTTGTCGAAATTCAAAAATGTCGATTTACGCATCGGTTCTGAAATGAAATCAGTCGGCGAGGTTATGTCCATAGGCCGCAGCTTCGAGGAAGCGCTGCAAAAAGCGCTGCGTATGACCGGAATCGGCGCGCCGGGACTTGCCGGTGATGACGCGCTGTGCGGAAGCGGTTTTGTCAACGCGGGACAACTCGCGCAGGACGGCAAAAAAAGCAGCGAAATCGACTCGGAAATCCGGGACGCGCTGTCAAAACCGACAGACAGAAGAATATTCGTAATCTACCGCGCACTTGCCGAAGGCTGGAGCGTAGACAAAATTTACAAACTTACCAAAATCGACAAATGGTTTTTGCGAAAAATCGCCAACGCGCTGGAAACCGAAAAATTGCTGCGGAATGTGAAGAATGGGAATAACGCGCCGCCGTCCATTCCTCATGCGCTTTTGGCGCGGGCAAAACAGTTCGGCTTTTCGGACGCTCGAATCGGGGAGTTTGTTGGCTTACCGGAAATGGCTGTCCGCGCAATCAGGGAGGAGTACCACATAAAGCCGGCAATCAAACAGATTGACACATTGGCCGGCGAATATCCGGCGAAAGTCAATTATCTGTATATGACCTACGGCGCGGCAGGTTCAGCCGGCGCGGGAATTCCCGCCGATGACGTGAGTCCGGCAGGACGCGGCGTGATGGTTCTCGGCTCCGGAGCGTACCGGATCGGCAGCAGCGTTGAGTTCGACTGGTGCTGTGTCAACGCCGTGGAAACAGCGCGAAAACTCGGCCGTTATTCGATCATGGTCAACTGCAATCCCGAAACAGTTTCCACCGATTACGACATGTGCGACAGACTGTATTTTGAGGAATTGACCCTAGAGCGTGTTTTGGACATTTACGAGCGGGAAAGACCCGGCGGAATCGTTCTCTCAATGGGCGGACAAATCCCCAACAATCTGGCAACAAAACTTTTCACGGCAGGCGCTTTAATTTACGGCACAAGCCCCCAGTCTATCGACATGGCCGAAGACCGGAATAAATTTTCCGCCCTGTTAGACAAACTCGGAATCGAACAGCCGGAATGGAAAGAGCTCACCGACCTTGATTCGGCAAAACATTTTGCGGCACAAGTTGGTTATCCAGTTTTGATACGTCCCAGTTACGTGCTTTCCGGCGCGGCGATGAATGTCGCGTGGGACGATCAAAGCCTCGAAAAGTTTTTAAGCCTTGCTTCCGATGTGTCGGCGGAACACCCGGTGGTGATTTCCAAGTTTGTGGAAAATTCAAAAGAAATTGAAATTGACGCAGTTGCCCGGCGGGGAGAAATCCTTTTCCACGCGATCACCGAACACATCGAAAACGCCGGAGTCCATTCGGGCGACGCTACAGTCGTACTGCCCGCCCAGCGCCTGTACATCGAGACCATCAGAAAAATCAGACGCATAAGTGAGCAGATCGCCAAAGCGCTGGATATTACCGGCCCGTTCAACATTCAATTTCTCGCGCAGCGCAATCATGTGCGGGTTATCGAGTGCAATCTACGCGCCAGCCGGAGTTTTCCGTTTTGTTCAAAAGTCAGCCGCGTCAATATGATTGAAATGGCAGTCAAAGCCATGCTCGACGAACCCGTGGAAAAAAACACATCGTCCGCGCTGGATTTAGGATGGGTCGGCGTCAAAGCGGCGCAATTCAGTTTCTCCCGGCTGCACGGAGCGGACCCCGTTTCAGGCGTTGAAATGGCGTCAACCGGAGAAGTCGGCTGCATAGGAACTGATCTTTCAGACGCTTTCCTCAAAGCGCTGCTTTCTGTCGGTTACAAAATCCCTCGCGGGAAAAACGGCCGCCCCGGAAGAGTGCTGCTTTCCACCGGCCCGATTGAGAACAAACTCGACTTTCTCGACTCGGCGCGTAAACTTGTTGAGATGGGTTACGAACTATTCGGCTCACGGGGCACAGCAAAATTTATCGCGGCCAACGGCATCCCGATCAACGCCCTGAATTGGCCGCTGGAATCGAAAGAGCCAAATATAGCGACATACATCAGACGGCGCGAAGTGGACATGATAATCAATATCCCGAAAAACAACCGCGAAACAGAACTCAAAAACGATTACATCATACGCCGCATGGCCGTAGACTTCGACATTCCCCTGTTCACGAATATCAAAGTCGCCAGAGAATTTATCGACGCGCTGGTAAATACGCGCAACAACGCAAACAGCCAATCCGCGCCGCTTCTGGAAATAAAAGCCTGGGAGGAATACCGGTAACTTTTTTGGGCGCATTTTGCCACTTGTACATTTTATACATTGCTTGCGTGGAGTTTGCGAAGCAAACTCCTAAGCTGTCCGCAAAGCGGACAGCCATATGCTTCAATTCCTCGACTTTGCTCACCGCAAAGTCTGCGGGATTTCCGCTGCTATCCCTTGCGCTCCTCACGGGGTGTGGGGATTGGGGAGTAGGGAATGGGGAATTTGTTGTTTGTAATCTAATCGTGGAAATGCAAAAACGCGATTGCTTACATTATTTTCCACACAGCAAGTGAAACGTGACAAAAGCGCGCAGCTAGCGAACAGCAAATTCCCCACTCCCCAATCCCTATTCCCCACACGGGGATAGCGCAAGACGCGCAGCGGCTGGAGCGTAAGGGGGGCGGGCGGGGAATGCGGCTATGCGCCTAAAAATGTATGGAAACAGCCCCCCTTCCTATGGCAATAGATGTGTGGAGTTTTCGCGGCGCGAAAACTCCGAAGCTGAACAGGCATTTGCCTGTTCAGCCGTGGATTTGGTTTTTTTTCATGCTTTGTGATATACTGTAGGTGTCCGGTGACTGATGTTGCCGGATTATTTATTCAACAGCGGGACAACGCGGAGGGTATAAATGAAAAGATTTGGAAGGATTTTGGTTTTGGGAGCGGCGTTGTGTTTGTGCGCTGTTCCGGTTTTTTCGCAGGACGTTTCTATTGAGAAAATAAGAGACACAATGGACGAATTTACGGGGAGTTTGGCGGAGTCATTGCCGTTTAATTCAAGTCTGGGGCTGAATTGGGCGGACGCGCATATCAAGAATTTTCCCCATTTTGGCGTGGGACTTTCGCTGGGATTTTCCACAATGGAAATGAGTTCGATTGACGAGCTGCTTGCGTGTTTCGGCCCCGCGCTCCCGGATTTTGTCAGCGGGTTCGGAGGCTTTCCGGTTCCTGGATATACGGCGGAGGGGCGGCTTGGCGGGTTTATTCTGCCTTTTGATGTGGGATTCAAGTTTGGCATTATGCCGGTAAAAACGCTGGAAGAAAACGAAAAGCTTGACTATCTTCTGGTCGGCGGCGATGTTCGTTACGCGATTGTGAAGGAAAATGTTGTTTTGCCGGCTATTTCCGTGGGTGTCGGTTTCAATTATTTAAGCGGCGAGCTGGGAATGAAAGCCGGCGAGGATAGAAGGATCGATTTTCCCAACGGCAGCGGCGGCACAGAAACCATTACGCTGGGAGCGCCTAAATTGAATCTGAACTGGTCAACCGCCGTGCTGGATTTCAAGGCGCAGATTTCCAAATCGTTTTTTATCATCACTCCGTATCTGGGAGTTGGGGCAAGCAACGGCTGGTCAAAAGCGGGCTATGGCATTAAATCAGACATAACATCTTCTTCTTCCGACTTTAATCGGATCAAAGATATTTTCGCGAAATACGGCATTTATGATTTGGATAAAACCGGTTTTTCTTCGGAGGCTGAATTCTCCGGCTGGAGTTTCCGCGTGTTCGGCGGTATGTCGATCAATTTGGCTCTTTTCAAAATCGACGTAACCGGCATGTATAACTTTATAGACAAAAACTACGGCATTTCGCTGGGAACACGGCTGCAAATCTAAAAATTGCGCGGCGTTGAATCTGGAGATTATCGGATTCAGCGCCGGTTGAATTTTTCCCGGTATTCGGCGACTTCGATCATCGGCGGTCTTTCCTCCGCCGGTATGGCAGTTTTTATCATGCGGTGTTCGCTGTCTGGATTCGCCGCGGCGCGTCCGGGAAAATGAGTTGGCTTGCCGGCGGCGCAGGTTTCCAGCGCGATGTGGTCGATTCCGGTTTCACGCAATAATTTCATATAGCCGTATTTTTGCGCCTTGTCAAAAAAAGTATTGAGAATTCCGGTGGACATTTTACCGAGGGCAGCCGTGCTTTGATTGCGGTGAATACGCATGTCAAGATCAACCTGCGCGATTGCCCCGCAGCCTGAAAGCTGAAAAATATCAATCAGGTGGCCAAGCTCAACGCCGTAGCCGGTGGAAAAGGGCAGTTTCTCCAGCAGCTCGCGGCGGCCCGCGTATTCGCCTGACAGCGGCTGAATCAAAAAGGCAAGTTCAGGGCAAAAAAGTGAAAACAACGGACGAACCAGAATTTCCGTTACCCTGCCGCCGCCTGACCGGGCAATGCCTCCTCCCGATGAATGAAGGGGACGTTCGTAAAACGCCTTGACATAAGAAATGTGATCGTTTTCAAGGAGCGGCCCCACAAGCCCGTACACAAATTTCGCCGCGATATTGGAAATGTCCGCGTCAACCCAGACGATAATATCTCCCTCCAGCGCGTACAGGCTTTTCCAGAGATTTTCTCCCTTGCCGCGAAAACTTCCCATTTTCGGCAGTATATTTTTTGAGGTGATTACCCGCGCTCCGTAATGCTCGGCGACCTGGCGGGTTTTGTCTTTTGACGATGAATCAATTACGGCAATTTCGTCCAATAACGGAAAACGATCCATGAGCTCGGTGCGGATAATCAGAATTTCTTTGCCGATGGTGAGTTCTTCGTTGAGAGTTGGAAACGCCAGCGAAATTTTCAGTCCCTTTTGCTGCTTGAGCGCGACAAGGCGGGCAATATCGTTGAAACGGGAATGATGCCAGGTTCTTTTGAGGATTGAATCGTCAAGGTTTTTAGAGGTCATTACGCGCTCCTGTTTCGATAATCAGCCGCCTCAATACGCGCCTGCCTTCATCGACTGAATTGATGTTGATGATGTCACGTTTCGCGCCTTCTCTGCCCAGCGCGATTCCCAGAGACAATGCGGGTATGCCATTGCCGGAAAAAAACGAGGCGGGATCGGCGGCCGTTTCCTCGTGCGCTTTGACGTGCTGTTCCTTCAAGAGTTTTCTGAGAATGTCGTATAACACCTTGCTTCGTTCGGGGTTTCCCGGAGGTATGAAAGAAAGCAGCGTTGTTTCGGTTTTAAGTCCGGCTGTGACTCCGATTTTGTCGGCTGTCGCTTTTACGGCGTTCATTGCCATTTCCAAAAGCGGCGCTTCGCTGGATTCAATTTCCAGTTCCAAAAATCCTTCCTGCGGAGTCAGGGCATAAACCGTAAACGCTTCGAGGCGGCGGATAAACATTTGCGTTTTTCCCTCGGTGTCCCACACAACGCCCAAAAGAGTTCGCGCCGTATCGATGAGTGTTTCGGTTACTTTGTTGTTCGCGGGCGGTTCTTCTTCGCCGCGCGCGGGCGGAGGAGCGGAAATACTGATTTTCAGCCGGTAAGAGCCGGTGGAATGGATAATTCTGTCCAGTGAAAGTCCCCGGACACCGATGGCGGCGCAGGGGCGATCCCGCTGGCTGTGCAAAATCGGCTCAAAACCGATGTTGGGATCATCGAGGGATTTCGCGGTAAAAAGGAGCAGCAAATCGCGGCGGAAAATCTCATGGGAATTCTCGTCCTCTAAAATCCGCTCTTGCCATTGTTCGGCAATGGAAAGCAGCGCCGCGCATCCCAGACTGTCCGACAGCCCCGCGCCAACGGCATTTTCCGCGTCAAGCCGCGCAAGAGATTCGCTGGGATGCCAGCGTTTCGACCCCAAGTCCGTAAACAGCAGTATCGGCGCTTCGTCCCCGGCATAGGGCGAGTGAAGACGCACCTGAATATCACCGGCTTCGGTAACTTCAGGCAAAAGGCCGCAATTGTTCAGACGTTCCAGCACAAAGGCCGCCCTCGGCTCCTCAGCCGGCACGGGGGAAGGCAACTCGGCCATTCTGATAGCGTCCACCAGAAGCCTATCGGTACGCGGTGACTGCTGACGTGATTTTACCGGTTTCGCCGTTTTTCCCGAAAAAACGCCGAACGTCGAGCTTAACCATTTTTTAAGGGAAAACGACATTTTTACCTCCATTTCTTCAGTTGGAATTGTTCCGAAACTTCAGTTCCCAAACAACTTCCGCTAAAAACTCACAAAATACATAACTTTTTGCGAGACCTGTTCGACAACAAAGTCAGTTAAACTTAAAGTTTAACACAAAACCGAACTTTCGTCATTTGACTTCCTCGGAAACCCGGTTAGTTACCTCGGAAGTCTGTGCATTTGCTCCCGTTTTGTTCTAAAACGCTGCGCAAAATGCAGTTTTGTTATGGAAGTTCCTCGAAAACTGAAGTTTCCGAGGAACTTTAGTGTCGAAAAAAATCCCCCTACCCCGCATAGTGAATCACCAATTCCGCCATAAGGGGCATGAGCTGTTTTTTGCGGGATACAATTCCTTTCAGCTCATAAACGCCCGGCGCGATGACCGGAAAATTGATGAGACTCGTAAACGCCTTGTTTCCGGCAACAAATAAAAGCGAATCCAGCGTTGTCACATCAGTCACAAGGAGCGCGCTGAACAGATGATTTTTGCCGGCTTTTATCTGTTCCAGAGCCGCGCCGATTTCATCTTTGCGCTGCATCATGGCTTCGGTACTGCCGATTTCAATCTGGCTGACGGTGAACGACAACTTCCGTTCGGTGTATTCTTTCATGTCCAGCGCAATCAGTTCTTCCGCCGGCAGGGAATTGATATGGTTCGCCGCGTTCTGTAAATCGTGCCCCAAGGCTTTTATGTCAAGGCCGGTAATGGACGAAAGATATTCAGCGGCCTCAATATCCGTTTCCGTTGTTGTGGCGGATTGCAGCGCCAGCGTGTCGGAAAGAATCCCGCACAGCAAAATCGACGCGATTTCTTTTTCCAGCGGAACTCGCTGTTCACGGTACAGATTGGTAATGATTGTGCAAGTCGCCCCAACCGCGAGATTGATAAACGTGATCGGATAACGGGTTGAAAGATTCCCCAGGCGGTGATGATCAATTACTTCAAGAATTTTGAAATTTTCGATTCCTTCAACAGCCTGATTGAGTTCATTGTGATCGACCATGATCACTTCGACATTCGGTTCTTTGGCAAGGTCTCCCTCAAAGACAACTCCGGCGACTTTGCCTTCGTCGTCCGCCACCGGCAGATAGCGGGAGGGCGCGTCCGAAATAGCCTGCCGAAAACTCCGCACCGAATCGTGCATACCAATAATCGGAACAGAATCATCGCCGAGGTTCCCCACCGCCGCCGAATAAATTATCAGCATCGCCGTCGAGGAAGTGTCAAACGGGCTTATCAAAACCGTCACGCGATTTTTTTCGGCGAGCGTTACCAGCTCTTTTGAAAGCGTATGTCCGCCGGAAAGAATCAGAGCGCGGACTCCCAGTTCAATACAGCTTTTCTGTATATCCCAGCGATCCCCCACAATGACAAGCGCGTTTTCCACGCCCTCCGATTGCAGGCTGTTTTTGAAATGCGCCGTATACGAAGCGGCCACCACAATCGCCGATTTCTTGATTTCACCGCCATTAAAAAGCGTAAGCGGCTGAGCGTGGAGCGTTTTTGCCAAATGATCAAGGGAAAGCGGAAACGCGGATTTTCTGCGGGGATTGATGTTGGCGATAATGTACTGGGCAAAACTTTTATAGTGAAACAAGCTCCGGTACACGCCATTTTTGTCGACAACAGGAAGCACCTTGCTGTCGTGTTTCTGCAGCAATTCCAGCGCGTTCCATACACTGTCTTCCTCGTTAATTGCCGTCAGCGTTTCCGAAATATAATGTTCGGCTTTAGGGATCAAGTCCGGCAGGAAATACGGAAGCGGCACACCAAAACGTTCCAAAATATATTCTGTCTGCTGATTCGCGTTCCCCGCCCTTGCCGCCGCGCAGTTAGCCTGCCCCTGAAGCTGCTTGAGCCGCGCATAAGCAATTGCCGAGACAACCGAGTCGGTATCGGGATTCCGGTGTCCAATAACATAAACTTTTTTCCGCATACACATCCTGACAATCCAATGATACCGCTATTTTACCAGAAAAAAGCCAAAAACAAAAGACCAATGCAGGAAAATAAATTCAAGGAAGTCGTATTAAGAAAGGGGGGCTGTTTCCAAACGGCCCCCCGCACACAGCCGCAATCCCCGCCCGCCCCCCTTACGTCTTAACCGGCTAAAGCCGTTTAAGCCTATCCCCCGGCTATCCGGCTTCGCCGGACAGCTTCGGAGTTTTCGCTGCGCGAAAACTCCACACATTTTTTGTAAAAAATATGTGGAGTGACAGTCATCGAAAAATTCCCCACCCGTCATTGCGAGCGAAGCGTGGCAATCAAGCCATTGACAAGATTACTTCGTCGCTAACGCTCCTCGCAATGACGAAAGCGGTGGGGGATAGGCGCAGCCCGCGATAGCGGGCGGAGACGTAAGGGGGGCGGACAGAAAACGCGGCTATGTGCCGGGAAATGTGTGGAAACAGCCCCCCTTTCATTACAATAAATGTGTAGAAAATGCGTGGAGTTTTGCCGTATGGCAAAACTCCGAAGCTCATCGGCAAAGCCGATGAGCCGGACAGCCTAACTCTTGCCTTTGTCGTAGGGTTGTCCGGCGGCGCGGGGGGCGTAATCTTTGCCGCTGAATAGGACAAGCGTGATTAGGGTGATTAGGTACGGCATGGCGTTGAAGAATTCGGGGGGGAGGAATTGAAGGCCTTTGAGGTTGATGATGTTGACGGCCAGCGCGGAGGAAACGCCGAAAAGGAGGCTGGAGCCGAGTATGCCGAGGGGGAGCCAGCGTCCGAATGAAACGGCGGCCAGAGCGATGAAGCCTTTGCCGTTGATTGTGGTGATTGTGTATTGAATGTCTTGGGTGAGCACTATGCAGCCCCCGGCGAGTCCGGCAAGCGCGCCTGAAATCAATACGGCGATATAGCGGATTTTTACGACATTAACTCCGGCGGAAGCGAGGGCTTGCGGGTGTTCTCCGGCGGCGCGGAGGCGAAGTCCCCACGGGCGTTTGTACAGAATGAACCAGCTTGCCGCCAATATTGCCAGGGCAATCCAGACGGTCGGGTAAATGCCAAAAAGCCCGGACTTCATGCCCATCCGGTAGTTTTGGCTGCGATCCATGCGGAAAAAAAGCTGGCAGACAAACACAGTGACTCCGTTGGCAAGCAGGTTGATTCCTGTGCCGGAAATGACTTGATCGGCGCGGAGAGTAATGGAAGCAAATGCGTGAATGAGCGAAAAAAGGCAGCCGACCAGAGCGGCCAGACACAGCGCGAGCGGAATTGAAAAACCGATGCTTGTTTCGAGTAATACGTGGGTAACAGCGGCGGTCATCGCGCCCATTGCCATGAGTCCTTCCAGCGCGATATTAACCACGCCGGAACGTTCGCAGATCATTCCGCCTGTCGCGGCAATCAGAATGGGAGAAACGATCATGAAGGTTGAGGGGAGCATACTCCAAATTGTGTGAAATACGTTCATTGTCCGTTTCCTCCTTGATTATGATTTTCGTTGAGATTTTCGCTCTGATTTTTGTTTTGATTTTCGTCATGCGTGGTTTCGCCTGACTGTTCTTGTTCTTGTGCCTGTCCCCGGCGCAGTTTTTCCTTCTTCTGCCAGTCGATGAGGATTCGCGCTCCCGCCCGCAATGAAATAAACACAACGACAAGCCCCATGATGATCGAGGTGATTTCTTTGGGGATTTGCCGGGACTGCATGAGCGGCTGCGCGGATTTCAGCATACCGAACAGAAGCCCCGCGAGCGCCGTTCCCCAGGCGGTGCTGTTGCCGACCAGCGCGACAGCGATTCCGTCAAAACCGTAGCCGTCCTGTCCGGCAAGTATACGCCCGTAACCAAACACGCCCAGCGAAACCGACGCGCCGGCAAGACCAGCAAACGCCCCGGCTATGGCCATCGCCGTAGTCAGGCTCGCGTTTACGCTTATGCCGCCGTAAGAGGCCGCGTCCTTGTTAAGCCCGGTCGCCCGTAGCGAATAGCCCAGCCGCGTTTTTCCCATGACAATCCAGAAAAAGAAAACCGCCCCCAGCGTAAGCCAGAGACTGTAATTGAGCCGCGAGCCGTTGGTCAAAAATTCCAGCACCGGACTGGACAGCCGGGCCGTAGCGGGAAAATCCGGCGTGCGGTAAGTGCTGCTTCCCGGTATCCGCAAACACAAAATGCGGTGCAAATAGAACGCGATGTAATTCATCATTATCGTGGCGACAACTTCGGAAACATTAAACCGCGCCTTGAAAAAACCGACAATGCCCCCCCACGCGGCCCCGGCGGCAATTGCCCCCAAAACCGCCGCGATCCAGTGCAGCACCGGAATCGGCGGAAAATACAACGCGATAAACTGCGCCGCCGTCAGACCCGCGATATACTGCCCTTCCGCGCCAATATTGAAAAGCCCGGTACGAGACGCGAACGCCATAGAAAGTCCGCAGAGAATCAGGGGAACGGAGCTTACCAGCCATTCGCCGACATATCGCATGTTCCACGTTCCCCGGCGCAGATCAAAACCGCTGACGACTTGCAAAATCGCCTCGTACATGCCGCCGGGTTTTCTGCCGACCAGTATGATAAGAATGGTCGCCACAACAAATCCCATCACGACAACCGCGACAGAGACCATCGCGTCAGAACCGGTAAACATCTCCAGAAGGCGCGATCTGAAACCGCCTGAGTCCGCCTGTTTTTTTTCGATTGATACCTTACGCACGAAGTCCCCCCATCATGGCCCCGATACGCCGCTCATCGGCCTCCGCCGCCGGCAGCGTTCCCACAATCTGACCTTTTGAAATGGCGGCTATCCGGTCGCACAAGCCGAGAATCTCGTCGAGCTCGAAAGAAACCAGCAGCACGGCGCGCCCCTTGTCCCTTTCTTCTATAATGCGGCGGTGTATGTACTCGATTGCGCCCACGTCAAGGCCCCTGGTCGGCTGCGCCACAATCAGCAGTTCCGGCGACAAATCAATTTCGCGGGCGATAATCACCTTTTGCTGATTGCCGCCGGACATGGAAACCAGGCGAGTCGCCGGGCCCGATCCAGCGCGTATGTCAAATTCGCCGATAAGCGCGTCAGCGTGCGCGGCGATCACGGGAAAATTCAAAAAACCAAGCCTGCCCGAATACGGCTCTTTGCGGAAACTTTTCAGGATAAGATTTTCGTCCAGACGGAAATTCAAAATCAAACCGTGTTTGTGCCGGTCTTCGGGAACAAGTCCCAAGCCAGCCTCGTTTCGCGCTCTGATACTTTCCCCGGCGATGTCTTTTCCCTTCAAAAAAATCCTGCCGGACTTCACCGGAAGCAGCCCCGAAATAGCGGCGACAAGCTCAGACTGGCCGTTGCCGTCGACTCCGGCTATACCGACAATTTCCCCGGCTCTTACCTCCAGCGACAAATCGCTTACAGCGGCCGCGCCTTTGGAACCGGTAACTGTCAGGTCTTCTATTTTCAGAACGGTGTCGCCCGGCGCGGCGGCCTTTTTTTCCACGCGGAAACTGACCGCCCGGCCTACCATTTTTTCCGCAAGCTCCGCCTCGCCGGTTTTACTCACGTCAACAGTGTCAATGTATTTGCCCCGCCTGAGAACAGTACAACGAGTCGCCGCCGCTTTTATTTCCCGGAGTTTGTGGGTAATAAACAGAATCGTTTTTCCCTCGGACTTCAGACGGCTGAAAATCGCCAGCAATTCATCAATTTCCTGCGGAGTCAGAACGGCAGTCGGCTCATCGAAAATCAAAATATCGGCGTTGCGATACAGGATTTTCAGTATTTCCACCCGCTGCTGCATTCCCACCGTAATATTTTCAACGCGGGCTTTTGCGTCAACCGCAAGGCCGTAAGTTTCGGACAATTCCGTAACACGATTTTCCGCCGATTTAAGATTGAGATTGCCGAACATTCCACGCGGCTCAAGCCCCAGAATAATATTTTCCGTAACAGTGAAATTGTGCACCAGCTTGAAATGCTGATGCACCATGCCGATACGAAGCGCAGTCGCGTCATTGGGACTGCGGATAATTTCTTCCTTGCCCCGTATCTTGATCACGCCGGAATCAGGCTCGTACAGCCCGAACAGTATCGACATCAGCGTTGATTTTCCCGCCCCGTTTTCGCCCAACAGCGCGTGAATTTCCCCTTCCTCAACACTCAGATTGACCCGGTCGTTCGCCACAACTCCGGGGAAAACCTTCGTGATTCCCAGCATTTCTATAGCCCGCGTTTGAGGTTCCCCCTTGAGTGAATTTGTTCGACAACTAACGAAGCTAGACTTTAAGTTTAACACGAAACCGCAGTTTCGCCGTTGCCAAACAAGTCTAAAAAATTAACCAGCCCGGCAATCCGAAAACCACCGGGCAAGTCTTGTAAAACATTTCGTATTTTGCTTTTTTGAATGGAAATCGTCCTGAAACCAAAATCTCAGGACAACTTTATCGCGTCCGGTTTTTCGTTAATCGTCCACCGCTTTGAGATTCTGGGGAAAACCGGGGAGGGTCTTCGCTTCGGCATTAGTCGCCGCGACTTTGATCTGACCATCCGCGATTTGCTTTTTCAGCGTTTCGAGCTGATCGACAATAGACTTGTCCAGAGCGGGATTGGTGGAAGAATAACCCACGCCGTCCGCCTTGAGATCAAACACAATAACTTCGCCCTTGAACGTGTCGTTTTGCACCGCGTTCAGACCATAAACCAAACTAGTTTCAACCCGCTTGAGCATAGAAGTAAGCACCGCCGAATCAGTCGCCGTGTACAAACCTTCCTCATGCTGATCCGAATCAACACCAATAGCCCAGACATTTCTGCCCGCCGCCCGGTATTCCTTAGCCTGCGCTATAGTCCCGTTGCCGCTTCCACCCGCCGCGGAATAAATCGCGTAAACACCCGAATCGTACCAGTTTTTCGCCTGCGTTTTTGCCAGCGCCGGCTCGCCCCAGCTGTTTACATAGTAGTCAACAATTTCCGCGTCAGGAATAACCGAAAGAATTCCCTGCACATAACCAACCTCAAACTTCGTGATAACCGCGCCCGGCACTCCGCCAATAAAACCAAAACGGGGATTCTCGATACCATCCTCAATCGCCTTCAAAGCAGTCGCCGCGCCCACAAGGAAAGACCCTTCATGTTCCGCGTAAGTCGCCTGCATAACATTCGCCCCGCTCAGCCAGTCAACATCGACAATCATGTATTTCTGATCAGGATTATCCGCGGCAACCTGCTGCAAAGCGTCCGCAAAAGTAAAACCAGTCGTAACAATCAAATCATAATCTTCGTCGGTAGCCTGCCTCAAGTTCGGAATATACATATCCTGAGTTTGCGCGGTGATAACATCGTATAAATCTCCCCGCTTACTCTGGCTCTGCCACGAATCGCCATAAAACTCAAGAATCCCCCGCCACGCAGCCGCGTTAAAAGACTTATCGTCAATCCCCGTCGCGTCCGTCAACAACCGAACCGTAACACCCGCCGAAACAGCCGCCTTTTTTTGGCAGCCCAGAATAAAAACAAATGAAACCGCCAACACAGCAATTAAACCAAAAGCCAGAAATTTTTTCACGAATCATCTCCTCAATTTGATAGTCTCATACCAATAAGCATACTCCCAATCAGACTTCAGGTCAATAAAAAGTCCCAAAAACTCCACACATTTACCGCATAAAAGGGGGGCTGTTTCCATACATTTCCTCGCACACCAAAACATTTCCCGCCCGCCCCCCTTACGTCCGAGCCCGCTATCGCAGTCTCGGACTATCCCCCATCTACGCCGCAAAAGCGGCGAATATGATCGCCTGTCACCGCAAAGCGGTGACAGGCACCTGATTGCTTCGCTTCGCTCGCAATGACGAAGGTCGTTGCGGCGCGGATACGCTGATGGCCATCGTAATGTCACTCGCGCAGATCGTGAAAGTACCACGCGCAGCCAGCGAACAAAAATTTTATTTCCCCATTCCCACCATGACAACAAATGCGTGGAGTTTGGCGCAGACAAACTCCGAAGCTATTCGCCAGAGGCGAATAGCCGGGGGATAGCGCAAGACGCGGAGCGGCTGGAGCGTAAGGGGGGACACGATAAATGTTTCGGTATGCGAGAAAATGTATGGAAAGTGTCCCCCCTTTCTTTATTTTTTTAAGTCATCTGCTATTTGCCTCCGGTGAGTAATCTCTGAGTTTGATTGTACTAAACTACAAGTATTAGTTGTAATAAAAGAAGCAACGTATAAACTATAAGTTGTATAAAATCTTCCATTATATACAGCACAAAAATGTTATATAATACAATCCAAAAGGAGAGTTATAATGAACGAGTATGAAGAAGGGGTTAAATTACTTGAAGAAAAGTTTGGTAATGGGAAAGACAACGCTATTGCGCTTGCGACTATTGCCCGCGAGCCAAACGCTGATGGAAAACCTCGTCCGGTTGTTCGTACTGTGGATGCCTGTTATGAAGACGGTGTGTTTTACGTTACTACTTACGGGCAATCAAACAAAATGCGGCAGATTGCTCAAAACACGGAGGTTGCGATTGCGACTTGTCCGGAGATGTTTACCGCAGTTGGAATTGGCGAAAATCTCGGCTGGGTTTTAGACCCGAAAAACGCCGAACTGAGAGCTAAACTCCGGAAAGTTTTTGCTGAATGGTATGACTTGGCAAACAACGAAAAAGACGAGAATTGCTGCATTTTGGCAATCCGGCTTTTGCGAGGGACCTTAAACATAAACCATTGGGAAAAATTGTACCACATGGATTTTGTCAACAAGACAATTATGGAGAACGGCGGAGTTTTCTGAGTCTGAAAAAAAGCAAAAACAGCAATCCCGGAACAGCATGAACGAAATGTAATGGTCATATTGTTCGCTAAGGACTATGGTTTGGATTACATTGATATTTTGCAGGAAATGCTGAGCTTCATTGACGCGCACATCAGGGAAAAATTGAGTGTCGAAAAACTGGCGGAACGGGCGGGGTTTTCTCCCTATCATTTCTGCCGGGTGTTTCAATGGGGTACTGGTTATTCTATTATGGAATATGTGAGAAAACGGCGTCTTGCGTTCGCGGCGGCTGCTCTCAATTCCGGGAGCCGGATAATTGACATTGCCGTTGAATACGGATTTGAAACACATTCGGGATTTTCAAAAGCGTTTCGCCGGTATTTCGGCTGTTCGCCCGAAGTGTACCGCGTACATGCGTCATTCGATCTGCCCAAACTTCCTGTCCTGACAAAAGCGCAACAATATGTAAGTGGAGGTATTGTTTTGGAACCAAAAATGGTTAGAAAAGCGGCGGTCAATTTGGCGGGATTCATGATGAAAACAACTACAAAAGACGGGAAAAATAGTAAAGCGATTCCGCGCTTTTGGGAGGAGTTTTTTGGCGGCGGAAACGGTGAAAAATTGCACAAAGAATCTTTTGTGAAAAGCCATGCGGAATACGGCGCGTGTTTCCCCGAAAATCCCGAAACCGGGGAATTTGAATATGTTATCGGCGTTGAAGTCAAAGAGGGGCATGATATTCCAAAAGAGTATCACACCTGTGTTTTGCCGGAAGCGTTATTTGCGGTATTCAGTACCCCGCCCTCCGACAATGCCGGATTCGTCCCTGCGATACAGGGAACGTGGCGATACATTTTTGCCGAATGGTTTCCCAATTCGGGATACGAATATGACGGCAATGCCGTTGATTTTGAGCTTTACGATGAACGCTGCATGACTGAAACAGGAAAAGTCTGCGATATTTATATTCCTGTGGTAAAGGTGGGTTAATATCCGCGAGCTTACAATTCGCGGATATTAACCGTTGTTGCGGGCTGTTTGGGAATGCGGTTTTTCCTGAACAGCCTCTCTCAAGACGCAAATTTGCCGATTACAGCTTAACACAAATCCTTGTTATTCCTCGTTTGCGTTGTCGCTTTCGGCAAGTTCCGTCAGCTCACGCAGTTTGGTTTCCAATATTTGCTTATCCGGCAGATGCAGCTTGTACTCCGCGATGAGCGCGGGCGACATACTGCGGCTCAAGGCATATTCGACAACCGTAGAGTCCTTCTTGGCGCAGAGGATAAGCCCGACGCTTGGGTTTTCGTCTGTTTTCCTGACATCACGGTCGAGAGCTTCCAGATAGAATTCAAGCTGTCCGAGATGCTCCGGCTTGAAGCGGCCAATTTTCAGTTCTATCGCCACGAGGCAGTGTAACTCCCTGTTGTAAAAAAGCAAGTCGATGTTGAAATCGGTGTTGCCGACCTGAACACGGTATTCCTCACCGACGAGAGTGAAGTCCTTGCCGAATTCCAGGATGAAGTCTTTTAGGTTGCCGACGATGGCTTTCCGCAGGTCTTTCTCTTTGTGGTGTTCGGGCAAATCCAAAAACTCCAGAATATAGCTGTCACGGAGCGCGGTCAGACCTTCGCCGCGTTCGGTAATCAGCTTGTTGGTTATTTCGGACATCATCGTGCGTTCATACAAACCACTGTCGATTTGCCGCTCTAACTCCCGCTTGGAATAATTGAACTTAGACGAAAGCATGAGATAAAACTCACGCTCCTCATTGGTTTTGGCAGCCATCATAATCAATACATTGTTCGTCCAGCTAATTTTTCTCGACAGTGTCGAGAGTTTTTCATTGCCATGATACGTTTCAAAAAACTGCTTCATTCGCCAGATGTTCTGCGGTGAAAAGCCTTTGATGCCAACATAGCGACTCTGGATGAAGACATAGCGACTCTGGATGAAGACCGAGAAATCTTTAACCACGGCATTGCCCCAGCCGCCATCGGCAACGCGACGGCTTACATACTCACCAATGTCCCGGTACATATTAATGAGTTCCCGATTAACGGCACGGAAAGCGTTCTCGCGGGCATTATCGATGATGGCAATGACCTCTTCGAAAGCGTTCACACCGCTCGGAACTAAATTGTCACTCATATTCGATGTTCCCCCATTTCTCTCACCAGTGGTGAGAGTTTTACGCACCAGCTTTTTCCAACGAGCTTTTTATCAGAATCGGCACAACTGCCACATCACGATCCCGGCATTCGATTCTAATTTAGTATAGCAGGGAGGTTTCTTTTGTGCCATCTTCGATTTGACGCTCTTTGAAAATATTTTTGTTTTTCGTTGGCAAAAATCAATTTTTTCTCTTGACAAAAACGGGCGTTTTTTGTATGTTTCTATGTATAGAAATGTTTCTGTATAAAGAAACGGCAAAGAGGAGATGTTTACAGATGACAAAGGGAAGATTCGGCATTTACGGCGGGCAGTATATACCTGAAACGCTGATGAGCGCGGTGCTTGAGCTGGAACGGGAGTACGAACGCTGGCGCCGAGACCCGGATTTTATTAAGGAACTGAATGAACTACTGACAGGTTACGCGGGGCGGCCTTCGCCGTTGTACTATGCCGGGAAGATGACGCGGGAGCTGGGCGGCGCGGAAATTTACTTGAAACGCGAAGACCTTAATCATACTGGTTCCCACAAGATTAATAATGTGCTGGGGCAGGCGCTTTTGGCGCGGAAAATGGGGAAGACCCGGCTGATTGCCGAAACCGGAGCGGGACAGCACGGGGTTGCTACGGCTACGGCGGCCGCTTTGCTGGGCATGGAGTGTGAAGTTTTCATGGGCAGGGAGGACATGGAGCGGCAGGCGTTGAATGTTTACCGCATGGAGCTGCTGGGCGCAAAGGTCAACTGTGTCACAAGCGGAACGGCGACTCTGAAAGATGCGGTGAACGCCACTATGCGCGAGTGGGCCGGACGTATGCAGGACACCCATTACTGCCTCGGCTCGGTGATGGGGCCGCACCCCTTCCCGACGATGGTGCGGGATTTTCAGGCGGTGATTGGCCGCGAGATCAGGGGGCAGCTGCTGGAACGAGCAGGAAAACTGCCGGACGCGGTTATTGCCTGCGTGGGCGGCGGGAGTAATGCCATTGGTTCGTTTCACGAATTTATCGGCGACACATGCGTTGAGCTGATTGGCTGTGAGGCGGCGGGGAAAGGTGTTGATACGCCGGAAAATGCCGCCACTATCGCAAATGGTTCGGTGGGGGTTTTTCACGGCATGAAGTCGTATTTCTGCCAGGACGAATACGGGCAGATTGCGCCGGTTTATTCTATCTCGGCGGGGCTGGACTATCCCGGCATCGGCCCGGAACACGCGGCGCTTTTTGACGCGGGACGGGCGCGGTATGTCCCGGTTACCGATGAGGAAGCGGTCGAAGCTTTTGAGTATCTGTCAAAAACCGAGGGCATTATTCCGGCTATTGAAAGCGCTCATGCCGTGGCCTACGCGCTGAAGTACGCGGGCGAGCTGGGGAGCGGAAAAATTATCGTAGTAACCATATCGGGACGGGGCGATAAAGATGTCGCGGCCATCGCCAGATACCGGGGGAGGAACATTCATGAGTAGAATCGCAAATGCTTTTGCCGGGGGTAAGGCGTTTATCCCGTTTATCACGGGCGGAGACCCGGACATTGAGACAAGCGAAAAACTGCTCTACGCGCTGGAGGATGCGGGAGCGGACGCTATTGAGATCGGCATTCCTTTTTCCGACCCCATCGCCGAAGGCCCGGTGATTGAGCAGGCGGACGAGCGGGCTTTGCGGGCCGGCTGTACTACCAAAAAATTGTTGGAACTGGTTGAGCGAGCGCGGGCGAAAATCAAAGTCCCGCTGCTGTTTATGACCTATTACAACCCCATCTTTCGCTACGGCTGCGCCGCTTTTGCCAAACGCTGCGCCGACTGCGGCTTGGACGGACTTATCGTTCCTGATTTGCCGTTTGAGGAACGGGGGGAATTACTCGGCCCCTGCTCGGATCACAAGCTCGACTTGATCTCGCTGATTGCGCCCACTTCCGATGAACGGATCGCGGAAATAGCGAAACATTCCAGCGGCTTTCTCTACTGCGTGTCCTCGCTCGGTGTCACCGGGGAACGGCGCTCGCTCGACGACAGCGCAAAACGCATGATTGAGCAGGCCAAAAAAGCCGCCGGTATTCCCTGCGCCGTGGGCTTCGGCATTTCTACGCCGGAACAGGCCCGGCACATGGCGGCTTTTGCCGACGGCGTTATCATCGGCAGCGCGATTGTGCGGCTGGCTGCCGAACACGGGCGCGGCTGCGTAGAACCCATATCCCGTTTTGCCAGAGAGCTTAAGCGGGCAATACAAACTATTTGAAATATAAGGAGTGAAATATTATGTACAAAGAAATTTTAGGAAAAATTACAACCAAACAAGAACTCGCGGAAAGCGATGTTTCCCGGCTGATCGCCTCGATTCGGGAGGGAACGGTCAGTGATGTGCAGATCGCCGGTTTTCAGGTGGCGCTGCTGATGAAAGGCGCGTCTCTGCAGGAAATTGCCTATATCGCAAAGGCCATGCGGGATAACTGCGTTCCGCTGCGGCCCCGTATTTCGGCGGAACTGATGGACACCTGCGGCACGGGTGGCGGCCTTTCCACGTTTAATATCTCAACGGCAACGGCAATTGTCGCGGCGGCGGCGGGGATTCCGGTCGCCAAACACGGCAGCCGTTCCATTGCAAGCCTGTCGGGGAGCGCCGATGTGCTTGAGGCGCTCGGCGTGAACATTCAGCTGGAGCCGCATGAGGCCGAAAAAATAATCGAAGAAATCGGCATCGCGTTTCTGTACGCCCCGCTCTTTCACCCGGTGATGTGCAAGGTTTTGCCGCCTGAACAAGACTTGGGTATTAAAACTATTTTTTATTCGGTTATCGGGCCGCTTATCAATCCCGCTTTCGCGCCCCGGCACTTGTTGGGCGTTTACAAGCCGGAACTGCTTGATACCGTTACTTATGTGGCGCAAACGCTCGGTTACACGGACGCGATGTTTGTTCACGGGCTGGACGGCCTTGACGAAATTTCGCTGTTGGGGAAAACGCGGATCAACCGCCTGAAAAACGGAGAAGTTACCACGATGGAAATCGCGCCGGAGGATTTCGGGCTTGAACGGTGCGCCCTTGACGACATCAAGACCGGTACGCCGGCTGAAAACGCAGAGGCAATTAACGGCGTTTTTTCCGGGAAAATCCGGGGAGCGCGGCGGGACGCTATTATGCTCAACGCGGCGGGGGCATTGATTGTCGGCGGCAAAGCCGGGGATTTCCGAGCCGGATTACAGTTGGCGGGAGAGTTGATTGACAGCGGAGCCGCCGCGCAAAAACTGCGGGATTTGCGCGAACTGTCAAGCAGCATACAGAGGAAAAGCGCGTGATCATTGAGGGCAGATTCGCCGCTGCAATTGCCGGGGAAAACAGCCGTGGTTTTGCCGCCGTTATCCCCGACATTAAATGCAGGTCTCCCAAAGAGGGCGATCTGCTGCGGGGGCGTAACCCGCTGGAGGCAGCCTGTAAACTTGCCGCCTGCGGCGCGGCAGTCATGTCTGTTGTCACCGAGCGGGAACGCTTTGGCGGCAGTCCTGAACTGCTCCGCGACATTATACAAAATACCGGCGTACCTGTTCTGCGTAAGGACTTCATCACCGAAGAGCGGCAGTTGGAGGAAACAGTCAAACTGGGCGCGTCCGCCATTCTGCTGATCTGTTCGATGCTGGACGAAGACGCGCTGACTTTGCTGTACGCTCAGGCGATTCAATTTGGACTTGAGCCGTTTGTAGAAACACACACGGTACAGGAACTGGAACTGGCGGACAGGCTGGGCGCGCGTCTTATCGGTATCAATAACCGGGAAATTGCCACGATGGAGCTCGATGACGGCGGCCCGTCCCTGACAGCCAACCTTGCCGGCTGTGTGCCGAAAAACGCCTTGCTGATCAGCGAAAGCGGCATTATATCGCCGGAGGATGCGCGGCTGGCGGTGTCCGCCGGAGCAAACGCGGTTCTGGTGGGGACAGCGCTGTGGAACGCCCCGGACATGGAAGCGGCGTACCGGTCGCTCCGGGTGGAAAGGGGGAACGGCGTTTGCGGCCGCTCGTAAAAATCTGCGGCCTCACCCGCGCGCGGGACGTGGAAATGTGTATCCGGCACGGCGCGGACATTGTGGGATTTGTCGTGGAATACCCCCGGTCTGTTCCGTGGAATCTGGACGCGCAACAAGCCGGAAGACTTATCCCGGAAGCCGCCGGACAAGCAAAAACCTGCATCGTAACCGGAGGATCGCCGGAACATATCCTTCGTCTAGCGCAGGAAACAAAGCCGGATTATGTGCAGCTGCATTACCGGGAAACCCCGGAGGAAACCGCAATCATCGCCGGGGAACTGGCCAAGCGCGGGATTCGCGTTATCAAGGCATTATCCCCGGACAGCGCCGAACTGGAAGCAGCGGCTGATTTTGAGACGGCGGGCGCATGGGCATTGCTGCTCGACCCCCGCGCCCCGGATCACGCGGCACAAGGCGGCAGCGTCAACTTCACTGCCTGGCAAACGCTCAAAAAATTAACACGCTGTCCGCTGATTCTTGCGGGAGGACTAACTCCTGAAAATGTAACGGAAACAATCCGGCGGACAGGCGCGGAAATCATCGACTTGATGACCGGCGTAGAATCCTCCCCCGGCATCAAAGACGAACAAAAAGTCAAAGCCCTGTTTCAGGCTCTTGACAGTTCGGGTAAATGACGTTTAAAAGCCTATGGATTTGTGTTTGTATATTGATTATGATTAAAATATGGACATAGAATTCAATGAGGCAGCGTTCAAACATGGTATTTCAGAAGGCAAAATACGCTATGTCCTCAACAGGCCCCGATATGAGGGTCCCTTGGAAGAAGAAGAGGGAAAATATATCGTTATAGGTTTTGACACTACTGGTAACTTACTTGAAATTCTGTATAACATCATAGATGATGAAACAATTAATATATTTCATGCAATGAAATGCAGGAGTATATTTTTCCATCTATTGGATACATAGGAGGAGGATATTATGGCAAGAATGACAGAAGAAGAAGCAAATGCTCTTGATGAATACTATACAAAAAATCCGCCAAAGATTGATCCGTCCAAAAAAGGCGGTTATTTTACCCGCCAAAGAGAGCTGCTTGACGTTTTGGACAGTGTTGCCGTTGATTATATCGTAACTCACTCTATTTCATCAAACAAAATGCCTGCTCAAATTATTGGCGAAATGGTTAGAGAACGGATCGCCGCTTCATTGTAAGCATTTTTCCCCCGGCATCAAAGACGAACAAAAAGTCAAAGCCCTGTTTCAAACTCTTGAGTGTCTTTGATCTGAGACTGATAATGACTATTTACAAGAACTTTATCTGCAACTCACGGAAAACAATTTGCGGTTAGCCCGTGAGGAGCGCAAGGGATAGAAGCGGAAATCCCGCAGACTTTGCGGTGAGCAAAGTCGAGGAATTGAAGCGGATAGCCCGGTTTTGCCGCTTGGGTCAAGCGGC